>ENA-ORCY01000005-ORCY01000005.1-marine-metagenome-genome-assembly--contig:-NODE-5-length-282879-cov-11.595017_pt1 | contig 282879 bp, 236 predicted proteins | sample MGYA00248634_ERZ508507 | MGnify/ENA primary metagenome ERZ508507 (study PRJEB26178, sample SAMN06266269) | marine metagenome | isolation source: Columbia River Estuary | place: USA:Columbia River... | reverse complement strand
TCCTGGGGCTGGAGAAGGTCCCAAGGGTTGGGCTGTTCGCCCATTAAAGTGGCACGCGAGCTGGGTTCAGAACGTCGCGAGACAGTTCGGTCTCTATCTACTATGGGCGTTAGAAATTTGAGGGGAGCTGACATTAGTACGAGAGGACCGTGTCGGACGCACCTCTAGTGTACCTGTTGTGGCGCCAGCTGCATCGCAGGGTAGCTATGTGCGGTTGGGATAAGCACTGAAAGCATATAAGTGCGAAGCCCACCTCAAGATGAGATTTCTCTTAAGGGTCGTTCAAGATGAGGACGTTGATAGGCTATAGGTGTAAAGGCAGTAATGTCATAGCCGAGTAGTACTAATTACCCGTGGATTTTTCATCCAGATTGTTTTATGTTGCTTCCGATATGCCAAATTACCTTGTTATAACTTGGTGGTTATTGCGTCGGGGATCACCTCTTCCCATTCCGAACAGAGTCGTTAAGCCCGATTGCGCCGATGGTACTGGTTAACCCCGGGAGAGTAGGTCGCCGCCAAACCTTTATAAAGCCTCACCATATGGTGGGGCTTTTTTATTTCCGTAATTTTGACCATGCGCATGCGTCTTCTATTGCCAGTGTTTATCGGGATTTTAGGCGCCTTAAGTGCCTTCGGTCAGGATGTCCCTTTTCAGGCTTCATCCACCCTCGACACCATTTTGGTATTAGACAGTATATCGAGTGACTCGGACAGTGTGGCCGATTTGCTTCCTGATGTTATCGCTCATGACTTGGACAGTGTGGCCGAACCCAAAGGGCAATTCGTAGAGAAGTGGTTCATGCATCTTTCCCAAGGGGATAATTGGGCCATGGAAACACGGCTTCCAGCTGTCCATTATCGGAATTACATGAGCCGTACAGTAGTGCTCAAGGATTTAACGATTGGTACATTAGGGGCGCCAAGGGTACAGCTTCTGCCGACATGGTTCTGTGACTTTAGTGCGCTGAAACAAGATGGGTATCCCACGTATTTTAGAAAGGGGCCTATTCCTAGTGTGGAGTGGACCTACCAAAGTAGTCAAGGCCGTGGTCAGTATTTTGAATTGAATGCGTCTGCGCCGCAATCCGCGTACAAACATTGGAATATCCATTACGGTCGTTTGCAAGCGCAAGGACAATTGTACAATGAACGCTACGGGGCAGATCAACTGATTGTGATGCACGAAGCACGTGACAGTGCCGGCACATGGGAGTTCAAAGGGAGTCTTAGCGCGATCCAAGGTGTGCGAAATGAAACGGGTGGGGTGGAAGATCCAAGTGTTTTGACGGAATCCACCGCCTTTATTTCGAACCGCGCTTTGGTGCCGACGCGTTGGACCACGGCAACTTCCAATGCGACGGAAATCAGTGGCTGGGCTACCCTGACTCTCTACAACAAGTGGTTGATGACGTATTCAGGTGATGAAAATAGTCGAAGTTTTCAGGGTCCGACCTTAGGGGTTTCCGACACAATGTCGTCCCGCACCCAGGACATATCCCTGAGCCGCTTGTACGGGGTGTATGGCTACTCTTCTCTGCGTTTGGGGGTGCTCCATCGTGGACAGTTTGTGAACGACCTGGATAGCTCATTTGGCGTCACCTGGGACCCCTATGTACAGCTGACCACTGGGTCATCAACTATGAAGTACCATGTGGCTTCAGGGAATTATCAATTGACGGTAAAGAATCTATTTTATGCGCCGTTGGACGTTACGGCGGAGCGAAACTACGCGCCATTTTGGTCGGGTCAGGAAGTCCTGCAACCCTCCATGTTTTCAGCTTTCATGTGGCTTGCAAAGGGTAGGCTTACCCTGCGCTATGAGGACTACAGCAAGCGTAATCTTTTGGTTGTTCAGAATGCGGAGGACCTTGGTGTTTGGACGGCGACACCCGCCAGTCAATTGGTCAGAGTGCGATGGGTGAGTCCGTTTTCCTTGGAAAAAACAGGGAAGGCTTCCCATCTAGATGTTGCGGCCAACTTCACGTGGACTTCGGCGCCGGAGCTGATGATGCCCCCGTTGATGCTGAAGGCGGCGTGGGACCGTCAATGGAATATCAATCCGAATACCCAGTTTTTCATTGCCTTGGAGGCGATTGGCTGGGCAGGTCGCTGGGCGCGGCCGGTCTATGTGCCCGAACGCGGGCAGTTCGCCTATTCGCCCAATTCGGGCACCATTGCGCCCAATGGGATTGTTACGCCGCTGGCGGGCGTTCGGTTCAAGAAGGAGGCCGAGTTTTTGGTGAAGTTCCAGAACGCCAACCAGGGATGGATTCCCAACACGATTTTCTTGGCGGAAAACTACCCAGTCGCCGCCGCAGCGGTCCTATTTGAAGGACGCTGGCGCATGTTCAATTAAGCCTTATGGTCGTGGAGCCCCTAGAATACGGGGTAATCGTCGTCCATGGGATCAACCTTCGTGGAGAAGGCATCGTTGGCCGCGGCGTTCATCTTGGATTCAAAAACAGTCGGCATGCCACCCGCGGCCCCGTGGTGATCCAAGTCGGAGAACTTGGCCATGGTCGCTTCAAATTTCAAGCGTACGTTCTCTAAAGAACCATTCCTGTGCTTGGCGATAATGAGTTCAGCTTGGCCGTCACAAGGCGTGCCATCATCATCCCACTCGTGGATTTGGTAGTACTCTGGTCGGTAGATAAAAGAAACGATGTCGGCATCCTGTTCGATGGCCCCAGATTCACGTAAGTCTGATAGCAAGGGACGCTTGCTTCCTCCGCGAGTCTCTACCGCACGGCTGAGCTGTGAGAGCGCAATCACGGGGATTTCCAATTCTTTGGCGATGCTCTTTAGGGAACGCGAAATGGTCGAAATTTCTTGCTCTCGGTTGCCGCCTGCTTTTCCCACACCGGCCGTCATTAACTGCAGATAGTCGATGACGATGATGCCCACCTTATGCTGGGCAACAAGTCGCCGGCATTTAGCCCGCAAGTCGAAGACGGAAAGTCCAGGGGTGTCGTCAATGTAGATGGGCGCATCCTCCAGACGCTTCACCTTGGAGGTGAGCTGCTGCCATTCGGTGGTATCTAGATTTCCCTTTCGGAGCTTTTCCGCCCCAATTCCCGTTTCAGAAGAAATCAATCGGGTAATCAGCTGAACCGAGGACATCTCTAGGGAGAAAACACCTACCGGAATTTGGTGGTCAATGGCCATATTCCGCGCCATAGAAAGGACCAGCGCGGTTTTACCCATACCAGGACGGGCAGCAATGATGATCAAGTCCGATTTCTGCCATCCGGAAGTCACGCGGTCCACACCCGTAAATCCAGAAGGAACGCCGGAGAGTCCCTCGCGCTTGGAAATTTCTTCAATCCGACTGACAGCTTGCTTCACAAGCTCATAGGATCCTTCGTAATTCTTCTTCAGGTTGCCTTGGGAGACGTTGAAGAGGTTTTGTTCCGCCTTGTCCAAGAGTTCGAGGACATCATTGGTTTCGTCATAGGCTTCCTCGATCATCTCGTTGGAGATGCGAATGAGCTCACGTTGGATGTGCTTTTGCACAACGATGCGCGCATGAAATTCAATGTGCGCAGATGAGGATACTCGGGTAGACAGACCAATGAGCTTGGCTTCACCCCCTACTTTGTCCAATTTCCCTTCCTTTCGAAGGCGCTGGGCTACCGTCAAAATATCAATGGGGTCCGACTCCCCAAAGAGGTGAGTAACGGCTTCAAAAATATGCTGGTGGGCCTCCACGTAGAAGGATTCAGCAGCGAGGATGTCTACCACTTTGGATAGGGCATCTCGGTCGATGAGCAGAGCGCCCAATACGGCTTCCTCCAACTCAATGGCCTGCGGAGGAATGCGCCCTACGCCTCCCAGCGGAAGGGTGGGGGATTCCCGGCGGGCACGGGGGGAGGTGGAGGCGAGTGGTTCCATCGTTTAGGATACCGCAGTTTCTTCGTACACGCCCATGTTGCAAAACTTCTCAATGCGCGTTGCCACTAATTCTGGGGCGGGGACATCTTTGAGTTCGCGGTACATGCGTAAAATTTCACGGCTTAAAATCTCGAACATCGCTTCGGGATCGCGGTGCGCACCCCCGGCGGGTTCTTCGATGATGCCATCGATGAGGCCGTTTTTCAACATGTCGGGGGCGGTCAGTTTCAGGGCTTCCGCCGCCGTTTCTTTGAAGTCCCAGCTTCGCCAGAGGATGGACGAGCAGGATTCGGGGCTAATGACGGAGTACCAGGTGTTCTCGAGCATCATGACGCGATCTCCGACCCCAATGCCCAGGGCACCGCCGGAAGCGCCTTCGCCGATAATAATGCAAATCACAGGAACCTTCAAGCGCGCCATCTCCAAGATGTTTCGGGCGATGGCTTCTCCTTGGCCGCGCTCCTCTGCTTCGAGACCTGGAAAGGCACCCGGAGTGTCAATGAGCGTGACAATTGGGCGTCCAAACTTTTCTGCTTGCTTCATGAGCCGCAAGGCCTTGCGGTAGCCTTCCGGGTTGGCCATTCCGAAATTTCGTAGCTGGCGCATTTTCGTGTTGACACCTTTTTGTTGGCCCACAAAGAGGAAACTTTCGCCTTCGACTTGGCCCCAGCCAGCGATCATCGCTTTGTCGTCTTTGACGTGGCGGTCACCATGCATTTCAATGAAATCCCCGTTCGTCATGGCCTCGATGTAGGCCAAGGTATAGGGGCGGCCCGTGTGGCGGCTCAATTGGACACGTTGCCAAGGTGTGAGGGAGGCCTTGAGTTCCGCTTGAACCTGAGCCAATTTGGCGTTCAGTTCGGCGAGGCTCTCCGACATGTCGACTCCGCTCTCGGCTTGGAGGGCTTGAGCCTTGGCAATTTGCTCATCTATTTCCCGGATGGGGGCTTCAAAATCGAGGTAATCCATACTTTTTAGGCAAGAGTTCAAACTTACACATTCCCTCGGGGAGAATCCCGGAAATGTGGAAAACTTACGCGGCTTTTCGGCGCTTGCGACGCTTGATGTAGGCATCCAACATCAGCATGGCTAGGATGGTGGCGACGCCTAGATAGAACCCGGCGGTCATGGCCTCCGACTCCGCAAAGAGAAAGAGGGCTATGAGAATTCCGTATACGGGCTCCATGGCGATGGTTAGCATTACCGTGAATGGGGAGAGGTAGCGCATGATGCGAACCGATTGCACAAAAGCAAATGCGGTGCAGAAAGTAGCCAGTCCCACCAGGTAGATCCAGTCCGAACCGGAGGGGGCGGTCATCGTTTGGAATAAGTGCCCCTGGGCTCCCAAGTAAAGACTGAGTAGCACAACCCCCATACTCATTTCCCAAAATGAAATGTCCAAAGGAGGCATACGCTGCACGATGCGTCCGTTCATGACCGAGAACAACGCACTGAGGATAGAGCTGCTTAGGCCTACGAGGATGGCTGTCGTTTGGCCCTCTACAGAGCCAAAAAGCAAGAGCATGCCTGCGACCACCCCCCCGCCTAAGAGAATTTCCGCTGGAAGAATCCGGCGCTTGAAGAAGAGGGGTTCCAAAAGGCTGGTGAAGAATGGTCCGGTGCTTAAGCACGCGAGCGTCAAAGACACGTTGGACAATTTGATGGCGTGGTAGAAGGTAATCCAGTGCACCACAATAATCGCGGAATTCAGGGCCAATGGGCCAAGGAGCTCCCGCGGTGGGAGGACAAAGCGTCGTCGCGTTACGCCGGCGAAGAGCGCCATAAAAACAGCCGCCAAGACAATGCGGTGCCAGACCAAGGGCAGGGCATCGACGTGGATGAGCTTGCCCAGAGCACCGGTAAAGCCCCAAATCAGGACAATAAAATGCATCCAGAGGTGGTGCACCCAGATGGGTGAATCGTCGGTCGGGCGGAGGAGGGACATAGCCGTTATTTAGCCGCTCGAAGGTAGAGGACCGCCCCCAATAGGGCAAAGAGGATATTTGGCAGCCAAATGGCCAGCCAGGGCCCAATGGCTGGGGAACTCACGAAGATGTTACTCAGCTGCATAACAAAGATGTAGGTGACGGCCAAAAGCAGCCCCAGCGCGATTTGGGTGCCGATTCCCCCTCGCTTTTTTTCAGAAGCCAAACTAACCGCGATGAGGACCAAAATGAAGGCCGAGAATGGATAAGCGGTCCGGCGGTGCCATTCCATTTCGTGGTAAATCACGGCCTCGGATCCGCTCAGGCGCTCTTGCTTTAGGAAACGCCACAGGGCAGGGGAGGCCATGGTTGCCGTACTTCGCAAGTCCGGCGCAATGGTGCTGGGCCCAAATGTAAAGGCCGTGTCCAAGCGGCGGCCTTGAGAGAGGGATTGGACCCCTTGGGCATCCCAGCGCCGCCGCACCCACATGTCCAACTGCCAAACGTTCCGAACCGTGTCAAAGCGGACAAAGTCACACTGGAGTTTTTCCCGCATGCGGAGATCGTCAAAGATCTCGTAGGTGAAGTGGTAGCCGCCGAGACGCTCGGGACTCCACGTTTCAACATACACGAAGTGCCCCGGCAGGACCTGGCGGTGGATATTGATCGGGCGAGAGGGGGCGATGTCCTTCACATAGGTGTCCTCGAAGTGAATTCGGCGGATGTTGGTAGTTGGAATCAGGAAGTGACTCAGAAGGGCTGTCGTGCCGAAGACCACGGCGGCTCCGTAGAGGTAGGGCTTGAGCAGGCGTGGAAACGATACCCCTCCTGTGAGCGCAGCGATGATTTCCGTTTGGTCGGCCATGCGTGCCGTAAAGAAAATGGTGGACAAGAAGACAATGAGTCCACTGAAGGTGGTCCCATAGTAGGCAATGAAGTTGACATAGTAGTCCCCCAAGATGGTCTCGAGGGTGGCGCCTTGACTGATAAAGTTGTCCAGTTTTTGGCTCACGTCAAAAACCACCGCAATGAGCATCACCAGGCCCATGAACAAGGCAAAATTCCCCAAGAATTTGAAGAATATGTAGCGTTCCAGGCGGTTCATCATGGTGAATTAGAGGCGGTTTTGGAGTCGGGGCACCATGCTGTTTTTCCAAGCGGCAAAATCCCCCGCGACAATGTGTTTTCGGGCCTCTTCGACCAACCAGAGGTAAAAGCGCAGATTGTGAATGCTGGCAATTTGCTTGCCGAGGGCCTCGTCCGCCATGAACAGGTGCCGCATGTAGGCCTTGGTGTAGCGTTGGTCCACGGAAGCATCGCCTAGGGGATCCAAGGGGCTAAAATCGTCGCGCCATTTTGCGTTCCGGAGATTGATGATGCCCTCCGACGTGAAAATTTGGCCATTCCGGGCGTTTCGGGTAGGCATGACACAATCAAACATATCTACGCCTAACGCAATGTTTTCCAAAATATTGGCTGGTGTGCCCACCCCCATGAGGTAGCGGGGCTTATCGGCTGGGAGAATGTGGCAAACCTCCTCTGCCATGGCATACATTTCCTCCGCAGGTTCCCCCACGGACAGCCCTCCAATGGCATTGCCCCATGCTTCCTTGGAAGCGATGAACTCGGCGGATTCACGGCGCAAATCCGAATAGGTAGACCCTTGGACGATGGGGAAGAGGACTTGGTTGTAGCCGTAGAGTGGGGAGGTGGCGTCCCATCGGGCGATGCATCGATCGAGCCAGCGGTGTGTGCGCTCCATCGCCTCCCGGGCATAAGGCTTGGCACAGGGGTAGTCTGTGCATTCATCGAAGGCCATGACGATGTCCGCCCCGATTTGGCGCTGCACGTCCATCACTGATTCCGGGGTGAAGAGATGGCGACTGCCATCGATGTGCGATTGAAATTTGACCCCTTCTTCGGTGATTTTTCGAATGTCCTGCAGGCTGTGAACTTGAAAGCCCCCACTGTCGGTAAGCATTGGGCCATCCCACGTGGTAAAGGCATGCAAGCCACCGGCCTTCTCGAGGATGTCGGTACCGGGGCGCAAGTACAAATGGTAGGTGTTTCCCAGGACAATGTGGGCGCGGACATCGGTCTTGAGTTCCTGCGGGTGGACCCCTTTTACCGTGCCGAGGGTCCCTACCGGCATAAAGATGGGGGTGGGGACTTCGCCATGGGCGGTGTGTAAGCGTCCGGCGCGCGCAGAACTGCCCGGATCACGGGCGTCGACATCAAAATGCATAGGGCAAAATTAGGCCTTTCCTTTGGACTACTTTTGTGCCAAGATGAGCACTGTCATGTTTTTACAATCGAGCCAAGCGGTCTTGTCTTCCCAGACCATGACGGCCTTGGCGGCCATCTTCTGGATTTCATTAGCCATTGTGGCGGTGGCCAGCTGGGTAGTGGTTCAAACGACGGGCCTTTGGTCCACTTGGAAGAAGGCGCCCGGTCAGGGGGTTGCCCCAGAGTCCTGTTCCATCATGATTGTGGGGCGCCATGATTCGGAAGGCTTCGAACGTTGGATCCATGCCGCGATGGAGGCGTTTCCCCATTCGGAAATTCTGGCGGTGGACAACCAAAGTGAGGACGAAACGCCCAATGCCTTGGAAGCGCTTAAACGAAAATATCCCCGCTTGGTGGTCGTGACCATACCTCCCTCGGAGCGCTTTTGGAGCACTCGCAAGCTCGCTTTGACTTTGGCCGTGAAAGCGGCACATGGAACGCATGCATTGTGGGTAGATACCGCGTGTACGGTGCCCACCGATCTTCAGGCCTGGCAGCGAAGTTTGACAGCGCCGATGCGCCGAGGAAAAGTCGTGGCCACCTTTGCCCCGGTCACTCTGCCCCCAGCCTCGCCGTTACCCCAACGCATCCAAGCATTAGGCCGGAATGCCTGGGCCGCAATCCGGTGCAGCCTTCGGATGCCGCTCCTTGCAAACGGCATCCCTACCGGCATGGTCCCGGTGAATTTTGCCTTTGAAATTGCCCGCTTCTTCGAGGTGAAGGGCTACCTCTCGAACATGCATTTAGACGGTGGGGAAGCAGAATTTCTCCTGGCTGACATCGCCGCCCATGGCCAGATCGTCCCCGTGGTCCATCCCCACGCGCTTCTCCAACGCCCTTGGCTTGAACGAAAAGATGCCAAAATGCGTGCACACCGTAGCGCATTGGAGCGCTTTGCCCCGGCTCGGTACGCGCTTCTCATTCTCCTCTTGGATGCCGTGGCGGCCACGGCGGGCCTGCATATGGTCCTCTTGTGGATGACCATGGATGATTTGAATTATTCCCCGGCGAACTACCCAGCCCAGGTCCGCTTTGTGGAGAGTCAATTGCAAGCCTTGCTCGCGCTCTACGTGGTCTTGCAGGTCGTTTGGACAGCCTATGCCACCGCGTGGTCGCGTAGACTAGGGTTAGGCTATTTGGGCCTTGCCTCTCCCATCTGGCTTCGAAGTCATTTCTTGTTTCGGGCCTTAACTGTATGGAAAAAATGACCCCTCCTGACCACTGGGCTTCCGCCTTCCCATTTTTGACTCCAGAAGCCGTCGCTAGGATGGAATTGCTGCCGCCTTTATACGCGGAATGGAATGCCCAAATCAATGTGATTTCCCGCAAAGACCAAGATGGCATCTGGGAGCGGCATATTTTGCACTCGCTGTGCTTGGGAGGCATCATGCCCCACCGTCCAGGCCTGCATGTATTGGATGTGGGAACTGGCGGAGGATTCCCCGGAATTCCATTAGCCATTGCTTTTCCAAATATTCAGTTTACCCTCGTGGATTCCATTGGGAAAAAAATTAAAGTCGTTCAGGCGATCGTTGATGCGTTGGGCCTGACCAACGTCAGGGCTGTCCATGCTCGGGCGGAAGCGGTTAAAGGCCCCTTTGACGTCGTGGTGACCCGCGCGGTGGCCCCTGCCGCCACCTTGAGGGCCTGGGTCCGCCACAGTTGGAGCAAAAACCCCAATGCGGCCCTCTATGCCTTGAAAGGCGGAGATTTAACCGAGGAGCTGGCAGGAATGAAAGCAAAGCTGTTCCCGCTTTCGGATATTTTACCCGGGGAATTTTATGACACGAAATACGTCGTGCGCATTCCAGCCAAATAATTTCCCCTTCCACCCCTCCCTCAAGGACTCCTTCCTCTAGACTTCCTGGTCCAAAATGAAAAAGGGGATACACCAAAGTGCATCCCCCTTTTTTATCGCGTCTAGTGACCGTTTAGCCCATAAAAGGGTAGCGGTAGTCCGTGGGAGGAACCAAGGTTTCTTTGATGGTTCGAGGGGATACCCAACGCAGCAAATTGAGTACGGAGCCGGCTTTGTCGTTGGTGCCCGAGCCGCGTGCGCCGCCAAAAGGCTGCTGACCCACCACGGCGCCCGTGGGTTTGTCATTGACGTAGAAGTTTCCTGCCGCAAAGGCCAGTGCTTGGGTGGCTTCATCCACCGCGTGGCGGTCCGTCGCAAAGACGGCGCCCGTTAACGCATAGTCTGACGTGGCATTGACAAGGGCAAGGGTGGCAGACCACTCTGCATCAGGGTAGACGTAGAGCGTCAACACTGGGCCGAAAATTTCCTCACACATGGTGCGGAAGGAGGGGTTTGTTGTAACGATGACCGTCGGGGCGATGAAGTATCCCTGAGATTTGTCGTAGGTACCGCCTGCGATGATATCGGCATCGGGCTGTCCCTTTGCGTAATCAATGAATTGCGCAATTTTATCAAAAGCACGCTCGTCAATGACGGCGGTGATAAAGTTCTTAAGATCACCAGGGCTGCCCATTTTGAAGCTCGCCAAATCCTCGAGGAGGTGGGTTTTGACGTCTGCCCAGAGGCTCTCAGGGATGTAGGCACGCGAGGCGGCAGAACATTTCTGTCCTTGGAATTCAAAGGCTCCGCGGGTCAATCCAGTCGCCACTTGCTTGGCTTCTGCTGAAGGGTGGGCAATGACGAAGTCCTTGCCGCCCGTTTCGCCGACGATGCGTGGATAGGCTTTGTAGCGGTCGATGTTTGTACCAATCTCTTTCCACAGGTGCTTGAACACCGCGGTGGATCCGGTAAAGTGCAATCCGGCGAAATCGGGATGCTTGAAGACCACCTCGCCAAACTCAGGCCCATCCATGTAGACCAAATTGATGACGCCATCCGGCAAACCGGCCTTCCGGAAAATTTCCATGACGACCCAGGCTGAATACACTTGGCTATCGGCAGGTTTCCACACCACAACATTGCCCATTAAGGCTGCCGAGGCGGGCAGGTTGCCCGCGATGGCCGTGAAGTTGAAGGGGGTGATGGCGACGACAAAGCCCTCTAGCGCACGGTATTCCATTCGGTTCCAAATCCCTGGAGCACTGATGGGCTGCTCGGCGTAAATTTTCTCCATGAAGTGCGCATTGAAGCGCAAGAAATCGGCAAATTCACAGGCCGCGTCAATTTCGGCTTGAAACACCGTTTTGGACTGGGCCAACATCGTGGCGGCATTGATCGTGGCCCGGTAGGGACCGGCTACGAGGTCTGCGGCCCGCAAAAAGATGGCTGCGCGCTCATGCCATGGCATAGAGGACCAGCTCGCGTGTGCACCCAATGCGGCGTCAACGGCTGCTTGGGCGTGTTCTGCGCGGCCATAATGGTAGCGGCCGATCACATGCTGGTGGTCGTGCGGAGGACGGCAATCGCGCAGATCACCAGTCCGAACCTCCTTGCCATCGATAAATTGGGGAATATCCACCATCCCCTGGTACATCGCTTCGTAGGTGGAAATCAATGTAGTCCGGTGCTCGGCGCCCGGGGCGTATGAATAAATGGGTTCGTTGACGGGGGTAGGGAGTTGAAACATTCCGTTGGCCATAGCTATAGATATCGATTAATTCAAAGGTTGTTCAGGTCAAAGGTCGGACTCTGAAGTCGGTTCTCGAAGGATTTCTAGGATTTCTCCCGTCCGCGTGAGCCGAATTCCCGTCAGACCCCCTCCACGCCAGGCCCCAGTGTCGATACCCCAGGCATGGGCTTCGGCGAAATAACGGGGCTGAAAGTCCTCCTGTACCACGTGTCCAAACAGTTGTAGTTTTCCCACATCTTTGAGGGCGGACCGATTGTGCAGTACGCCTCGGGAAGAATCGGGATTGAAGGGATCACGGGCGTGGAGCGAAATGCCCGCATGGGTGATGAGGACATAGGGATTCTCCCATTTGACCGGCCATTGGCCCATCCACTGGATCATCCGCTTGAACGGGATGCCGCGCTTGAGCATGTCGCGCTTGAGTTTCTGCAGGTAGGGAGGTTCCTCCCCCTGGCGAAGGGATTCGGCAGCCAGGTGTTCGTGGTTGCCACGAAGCAGAAACACCGAATAGGGGAATTCCTTCTGGAGCTTGCGCAAGTACTTGACTGTTTTCCCGCTGTGCCGGCCCTTGTTGATGACATCCCCGACCAAGATCAGGAATTCGTCTTGGGCATTCCAATGGGTCTGGACAAAAGCCTTCAGCGTATGGACGCAGCCATGCACATCGCCCACCACCAGAAGATTCATGGCGCCTCGGTTTAGGCGTTGAGCATCACAGGCATCACGAGCATCAGCACCTCTTCGCCGGCGTCCAGTCCCCCTTCGGGTAAAAGAATGCCTGCTCGGTTGGGGGCCGAAAGCTCGACCGCAACCTCGTCTGATTCCAGGTTGCCCAACATCTCTCCGATGAATCGGCTATTGAAGCCTATTTCCATATCGGACCCCTCATAATTGCACCCAAGGCGCTCGTGGGCCTTGTTGGCAAAGTCCAAATCTTCCGCCGAAATGTGCAACTCGTTGCCGGCTACCTTCAGGCGGATTTGGTGGGTGGTTTTGTTGGAGAAAATGGACACGCGCTTGACCGAGCTCAGGAATGCCCCGCGATCGACCACCAAGCGATTGGGGTTGTTCTTTGGAATGACCGCTTCAAAGTTGGGGTACTTGCCATCGATCAAACGGCAGATCAGGGTGACGCCGTCGTACGTAAACTGGGCGTTCTGCTCGTTGTATGCCACCTCCACTTCATTGTCGCCCGTGCCCAAGGTGGACTTCAGCAAGTTCAATGGCTTCTTGGGGAGGATAAATTCGGCGGTTGCCGGCGCTGAAAAGTCGGTGCGGCGGTAGCGAACAAGCTTGTGCGCATCCGTTGCCACAAAGGTCAAGCCATCGCCGGTGAACTGGAAGAATACGCCACTCATCACGGGGCGCAAGTCGTCGTTGCCTGCGGCAAACAAGGTCTTGTGGATGGCTGTGGAGAGAACATGCGCAGGAAGGTGGACCCGGTCTGCACCATCCAGGGAGGCCGCTTTAGGGTACTCCGCCGCATCCACATAGGCCAATGCATACTTTCCGAAATCACTACTCACCTCAAGGGCGTGGCTCGCGGGATTGAGCGTGAAGGTGAGGGGCTGTTCAGGGAAGCTTTTGACGGTATCGAGCAACATCCGTGCGGGGATCGCGGCAGTCGCCGTCTCGGACGAATCGACCGAAAGGGTCGTCGTCATCGTCGTCTCCAAGTCGGAGGCCGTGATGGTCAGTTGTCCCGGGTGCAGGTGCACTAAAAAATGGTCCAAAATGGGCAACGTGTTGTTGCTCTGGATCACGCCACTCACGGTCTGGAGGGCGCGCAAAAGCTGGCCGCTAGATACAATAAACTTCATACTGCAAAGTAATTAGTCCTGCATTTGCGTGGGGTCGCCTTTTGGCAAAAAAGCGCGAAAACTTTTCAACACATGTTGAAGACCATAGCGCTGAGCAAGCACGAAGCGTCCGTCGCTCATCAGGGCATAAAATCGATCCGGATCCCACTGTTCTGGCTGGCCATTTTCATCGAGAATATCCGGGCCACCGGGCACATGGAATAAGCGCATTTCGGCATTTTCCCCATCGGCATAGTGTACCGTGACAATCGCAACAGGTTGGGTAGCGGCGATGGAGTCTTTCTTCCTCCAGACGAGGTCCGAGGGGATAATCATCCCTTCGTACTGCGCCTGCTGAACGGCTTTGTAGAGGGCTTGGCTGGCCATCGGGTCCGCGGTCATGCCCGATCCGCTGCCTCCCACAAGCCGAAATTGGGCGCCATTTCGTTGGACTTCCAAAAATGTCGAGTCGGGATAAACCAGGGTGATGGCGCTCATTTCCGTCGGATTAGGCCAAAGTTCGCGTGTGCGCCACAGGTCTTCACGCAGGAAGAATCGGCTCGATAGGTAGCCATTAAATCCAGGCAAATACGTGGCAACGGGAGTGTCGTACCCATCCATCAGCATGTAGGTCCCGAGCATGTCGGGGGTTTCGGTGCCGACGATGAAGGACTTGACCAGGGCATCCCCTTGGTACACTTCTACCCGTTTACCATAGGTGGCCATCGCACTGAGAATCGTTTGCTGGGCGGCGGCTTGCGGGAAATTCCGAAGGCGAACGCGGTAGAGGGTCTCGAGAATGACCTCAATCGCGTCGTGCCGCGCAATGTATTGTCCATTGACCATCCACTGGACTCCCTTGCGTTCAAGGGTGGCGGTGTCGGGACTCTTGTCCCAAATCACAATGCGGGTTACAGCTGCCGTATCCGAAACGGCAAAATCATACAGGCCTTCATCCACTCCATGGTTGGCCACGACTTCCCGGACCAGCAATCCAGCTAACGTGACAAGAACACCTCCGGCGAGGACATAGGACCAACGAATTTTCATGACGTTTGAGAGTTGTGAGCGTAAAGACGGCGGCGCAGGCCGCGGTAAAGGAGCCCTAGGAGTACCACGAGGGCGAGCGGCCCGAGTGCGTTCCCAGCCTGCCAGGCCCATCGGTGGGCGTTGGCACGTGGACTATCCAATAGGCGCAGGGTGACATCCCGTCCTCGCACCGCGATGAGGCCGGACCCATCCAGCATATAGTCCACAGCATTGAGCAGAAAGTCGGCGTTGCCAAACTGTTGGCCCGTGAACTGATCAAAGCCCAGGGGAAGGGGCGCCCCGCGGGGAAGATCGGCCCGAACTACGTTGCGCTGGTTCTTCATGAAGTCGCCATCCGAAAGGACCAATAGTTTGGCGTCGGTGGCGGCGGATTTGGGCGGTGCCACGTTGGTTTTGGGCGAAATGCGGTTGGCGTAGTAGGAGGGAAGGGCACCTTCCAATAAAATTCCCGCGGCCAAATGGCCTTCTTGGAAGAGTGCCTGGTTGGGGTCCGTATACAAGGTAGCTAGGCCAACACTGCCCGGGGTGGGCTGTCGACGCGTGTAGGGCGAGGTCAGAAGCAGGGGAGTTTTGACCACGCCGGGTGCGCGAACGGTATCCATGGAGGTGGCAAATTCCATGCGCACGGCGTTGAGATTTCGGGCAATCGGATGATCGGTCTGCGGTAAAAAGAGGGGGAAGTACACCCAGGGACGGACGGAGCGCCGATCGTTGACTCCGGCACAAACCATGTCTTGGATCAAAGAGGTATTGATTCGCGTGCCGTATGCGAAGAGTTGGTCCCCCAGGCCAATGGCATCAAGAATGGGGTAGGCCAAGAATTCGGGCGCATAGCTCAAGGAATCCATTTCGGCGTACACGGCATCGATCATGAAAATGCCCCGGCCATTGTTCATTAGATACTGATCAATCAACCAACGATCTAGGTCGGAGAAGGAAGCGCGCGGTTTGGCCAGAATGAGGAGGTCATAGCTATTGAGGCGACGCACCTGGAGACTGAGGTCGGCTTGCCCGGTGGTGCTGTCTAGGGGGAATTCGCGCAGGTTGAAGCGCTCCACATCGTAGGCTTTGGCCACTGAGGCTTCCCAACTCGCTGTTTCGATGGGAGAAAGTTCACCATGGCCCTCTAGAATGGCAATGCTGGGTCGGTGGGTACTAGTAAGCCCTTTGAGCGCACTGGCCAAGGTGTATTCCAAATTTTGGATGGAGGCATTGATCTGGGCTTCCGGTGCGGTGGCAAATTGCTCCAACAGAAGGGAGATGCTCCATTCTTTGTCGCGGTAGGTCGCGACGGCTCCGGGGAAAATCTGTTGTTGTTTGACCCCATCCGCTTCCTGTACCTCAATTTGGATGGCATTGAGTCCAGCGTTGCGCAACTGCTGGTAGGTGTCACGCCGCGCTTGGGGGTCGGGATTTTCGGAAGGATTAATGAAGACGTATTGAATGTTGCCGTTTCGCGCACGGAATTCATCCAACATGCGGCGGGTCTCCTCCCGCAGACGCTGAAAACCAGAGGGGAAGTCCCCATCCAAGTACAAAGTGATGAGGAGCGGGTCCTCCACCCGGTCAATGAGTTCTAGCGTATTTTCATTGAGGCTAAACCGTTGATCCTCGGTGAGGTCCAAGCGAAAGAAGGCAAACTGGCTCACCGCGATGGCCGCGATGGCGATGCCCGTCACCCCGAGCCATGTTAGAAGATCTTTACGGCGCGTATTCACCAGTTCCGGCTTTGAAGGGCCGTGCGCGCAGCGGCCAATGAAACACATGTCAAGCCTACGAAATAGACGACATCGCGGCTATCCACTACCCCGCGACTAATTGAGGTGTAGTGTTCGCTGATACCCAGGTTGAGCACGAGTAAACTTTGGGATTTCAAGGCATCCAAGGACGCGAGTTGGTCGAACCCCGCATAGAAGATCAAGCTCAGCAACATGCCCAGGACAAACGCGACGATGGGATTGTCCGTGATCGCACTGGTGAAAAGGCTTAGGCTGAGGTAGGCACTGGCCAAAAACAGCAGTCCCAAATAACTTCCCAAGGTGCTGCCCAGGTCCAAGTTTCCCACGGGATTGCCGAGTTGGTAGACCGAGAGGGCATACACCACCGTAGGCAATAAAGCGAGCACGACGAGCATCATGCCCGCGAGCCACTTACCTACCACCACCTGCATTTCGCTGAGTGGTTTGGTCAATAGCCATTCCAATGTGCCCGTCCGGCGCTCTTCCGCCAGCATCCGCATCCCAATGGCCGGGAGCAGAAATAAAAAGACCCAGGGGGACAGCATAAAAAGACCGTCGAGCTGCGCATATCCGCTATCTAGGAGGTTAAAGGGGCCTTGCATGGCCCACAAAAAAGCGCCGTTCAAGCCCAAGTAGACGCAGAGAATCAGGACCCCTGTGGAGGACTGAAAAAATGCATTGAATTCCTTTTTGGCTAAGGCCCACATAGGCTAGAAGGGGATTTGGGTGGTGGTCCAGGCCGCAGCTTTGGCTGCGAACCAGGGTTTGACCGTGGGCCAAATTTCGGCAAATAATGATGAATCCCGGTATGCCTCGAGGTCCTTTTCCCCAACCCATTCGCTGACTGTGAAATAATGGCCGGGTTCTCCGCGCAAAAGGCGAACGCCTAGGCAGCCAGGCTGGGCCTCAATGCGCGCCATCCGGGGCTGGACGAAGGCTTCAAAATCTGCGCAGCGGTCCAAGGAAATGTGCAAATGCACGAGGCGTGTAATCATTTGCGCTGGAGTTCAATGGGGTCGCGGACATCCATGCCAAGCAGGCTGGCGGCTGTATTGACTCCGTGCGCACCGGGCTTGCTGACCCCGAGTTCTAGAAATCCAAATCGGTTGATGCGGGTGTAGAGTTCTCCGGCATCCTGCATTTGGTTGGAGGCATTCACGTGCCGCGTGACGCGCCGGCCGCGTGCCACGGCGACGAAAGCCTTGTCGCCATGCCAGGCTTTGAGCCACTCTTGGCTAGCATTCGTGACCAATTGTCCAAAGTGATCGATGTATTGCACATGCACGATGGCGGTGTCCGCATTTTTGATTTCGGGATGGGGTGGGTGCAGGCTTGCGGGCTCCGCCAAAGCGGGTCCGAGAACACTCAAGGCTCCCCGATTAAGCAAATGGGCGGCGGCTGCGGCTAACAAGGATTCTACATCGGTGAGCTCCAATCTGTTCTTCAGATCGAGGGTGACGCATTGCCGCGGCTTCAAATCCGGGCGAATGAGCGAGAGTCCCCCGTGGTTAAGGCCGAGGAAAAAGTGGCCGTCTAGCTCCATTGCGATGGGGGCCGCCTGCGTCAAATCCATACTGTCCACCAAGACGAGGTGAACGCTTCCCTTGGGAAAATGCGGGTAGGCACTGCGAAGTACGTAGCCCGCCTCCAGGTGGTCACGGGGGGGGATTCCGTGGCTGATATCCACGAGGGGAGCGCCGATTTGGGACCGCAGCATTTCGCCATAGACCCGTCCACGAACTACAGCCGTATCTGGATCGTTCCAGCCATAGTCAGAAGTGAGGGTCACGAGGGGCATACATCGTACTTTTGGATACCTTAAAAGTACTTGCTTCGGCCCACTTACCCGGTATGGAAAGAATTGTCCAAATAGAAAACTTGGATCCCCGCATTCTCTTTGGGGCCAACAATGCGCGATTGACCCAGCTGAAAGACTATTTTCCAAAGCTCAAAGTCACCGCCCGCGGGGAGATGATCAAGTGGGAAGGGCCTGAGGCCGATGTGCTGGCGTTGGAGGAAAAAATCGACCTCATATTTCGGCACATTGAACGCTTTGATGTCTTGACCGAGGCGCAATTGGAACGCATTGTGTTGGATGACAAGCCGAGTATCCTCAAAAATTTGAATAGCCACAACGACGTCATCGTCAATGGAGTGGGTGGGTTGTTGATCAAGGCCCGCACGGCCAACCAACGAAAAATGGTCGAGGCCGTGGACCAAAATGATTTGGTCTTCGCCATGGGCCCCGCTGGAACGGGAAAAACCTACACCGCTGTGGCTTTGGCTGTGCGTGCGCTCAAAAACAAGGCGGTGCGCCGCGTCGTTTTGACACGCCCCGCGGTGGAAGCGGGCGAAAGCCTTGGGTTTCTGCCTGGGGACATGAAGGAAAAGCTGGACCCCTACATGCAGCCCTTGTACGATGCCTTGCGGGACATGATCCCTGCAGAGCGCTTGGCGCAATTTCTCGAGAATGGCACCATTGAAATCGCTCCCCTGGCCTTCATGCGCGGGCGCACCTTGGACCGGGCCTTTGTGATTTTGGATGAAGCACAGAACACGACTCCGAGCCAAATGAAAATGTTCCTCACCCGGATGGGACCCTCTTCACAATTTATCGTCACGGGAGACCCCTCCCAGATTGATTTGCCCACAAAGCAGGCCAGTGGCTTACCGCATGCCTTGCAAACCCTCACGAATGTGGAGGGTATTGCCCACATCACGTTGGATGGCCGCGACGTGGTGCGCCACCCCCTCGTTCGAAAAATCATTGCCGCGTACGACGGCCAATAAATTGCCCCATGTCTACACTGACGCATTCAGAATTCTCCTTCCCCGGCCAAAAAGCGGTTTACCATGGCAAAGTCCGCGATGTCTACACCTTAGAAAATGACCTCCTGGTCATGGTGGCTTCGGACCGAATTTCGGCATTTGATGTGGTACTGCCCAAAGGCATCCCCCATAAAGGCCAAGTGCTCAATCAAATGGCCGAACACTTCCTGACGGCGACTGCGGACATTGTGCCCAATTGGCGCATGGCGAGCCCGGATCCCGTCGTGACGGTGGGGCATCGCGCGGAGGCCTATAAAGTAGAAATGGTCATCCGCGGCTATTTGAGCGGCCACGCCGCACGGACCTATGCTACGGGTGAGCGGATGCTATGTGGTGTTCGGATGCCGGAAGGTCTGCGTGAAAGCGATCCCTTTCCCGAGGCGCTGATTACGCCCACCACGAAAGAAGCCTTGGGCGCGCACGACGAAGACATTTCACGGGAGGACATCTTGGCTCGAGGTGTGGTCTCGGAGGCCGAATACCTGCAGTTGGAGGCCTACACGCGGGCGTTGTTTGCCCGAGGGCAAGAGATGGCTGCGAAGCAGGGCCTTATTTTGGTGGATACGAAGTACGAGTTTGGCCGTCTGCCATCGGGCCAAATTGTCTTGATCGATGAAATCCATACCCCTGATTCTTCGCGCTACTTCTTGGCAGAGGGCTATGCAGAACGGCAAGAGGCGGGAGCGCCCCAAAAGCAACTTTCTAAGGAGTTTGTTCGGCAGTTTTTGATCGCCCACGGCTTTCAGGGAAAAGAAGGCCAAGTCATTCCTACGCTCACGGATGAATGGGCGGCCTCCGTTTCGGAGCGCTACATTGAACTGTTTGAATTGGTGACCGGCAAACCCTTTGTGGCCGCCGATCGGACCGACATCCCAGGACGCATTCAGTCGAATGTGGAACGGTTCTTGTCTTCCGTTAAGCATGGATAAACGTTTTCTAGGTCTCGCGCTGGCCGCTTTCGGAACAGTTCTGACCCAAACATCCTTGTCTGCTCAGAGTTATTCGTATGGCGTGACGGGTGGTGCGCATGTTGCCCAGGTCGAAGTGGATCCCTTTTCGATCGACCCGAATCAGCCATTGGAAACCATGTCCTTCACGGCGACTGGCGGCTACCATTTGGGGCTATACGCCCGCTTGGGGTTAGGCCTCGTCTATCTCCAGCCCCAGATGTGGTTCACAGAGCTGAATCAAGCGGTTACCTATACGGATGGCGCCGGGAGTGCCCAGACTGTCCCTTGGACCTTGCGCCGGCTCGACATTCCCTTGGAAGTGGGGGTGAAAATGGGGCCGTTGTTGCTCTTAGCCGCTCCCATCTGGTCCGCGCCCATTTCCCAAGTTTCGGCCGTTCAGTCGGTGACCCCGTCGTCGGGATCCTGGGGCGGTCAAATCGGGGTTGGGGTGAAGTTTGGCCCAGTCCAGCTTACTGCGCGGTACGAAGGCAGCTTGCAGCCCTTGGGGGATCAAGTGTCCATAGGGGGCACGGCCTATCCCACGGATAGCCGCATTTCTCAACTCATTACGAGCCTCAGCGTTAAACTTTAAGTCAATCGTGACCGGGGCTTAGCGTGGGGCCACTTCTTTCAGTCGCCCCGCCCAATAGGCTTCGGCCACCAGGCTCTGGAGATAGGTTCCCCCTGAACCGGCCTCAAAGCGGGTGAGCTTTTTCTTGAGCAAGGCCAAGTCTTGGGTTTCTGAGGCCAATTCGGCCGTAGTGTACCCTAAGCAGGCATGCCCTTCCACCAAAAACACCGTATGCATCCCGGATTTTCGGCCTTTGTCGAGCAGAATCATGCGTTCACGTGGCCAGATTACTTGGGCGAGCTCTGCTTCCGTCCAAGTGGCGGGCAGGCTACCCCCGAGCTGTTCCACACTTTCTCCCTCAAAGTCTAAGGCGCGTAGGGCCTTTTCGATGGGGCCTTCATGTTTGGGCAGGGCCAAGTCGGAAGGCCGAACACCCGCTCGAAGCGCCCATCGGGCGAGCATGCGGCTACCCGCGACGGCATCGGCCACCTGAAGCGCAGGCTGGTCCCGGCGGATACCGCGAATGTCCCAAAGCGGCCCCCGATCACCGGGCACCAAGAATAGCCCCATGCGCAGACTGTATTTGTCTTTGGGATTATTGTACTTGGGCCGCAATTTTTTTAGGGCGAGGTGCTCCAAGATTTCAGCCAATAGCAAACTCCCCGTTTCTTCGACCCGGAGGGAACGAACTTCGGCTTGAAGCGCCAAGGCTTTCTCATTGGTGGACAAGAAATGCCGATCAATGCGGACCCGAAGTTGATCGCTTTTTCCCAGGTAGATGACTTCGCCTTCTTCGTTAAAGAGGTAGTAGACCCCCGTGGTTTTTACCAAAGGTTCAATTTGCTTCGAGAACGGGTGGCGGCCGGTGGCAGCGGGTTGTTTGAGGTAGACCCCTTCGATGTATTTCTCGCGGTCCTTCTCGAGCAGGATTTCGAGGAGTTTTACCGTCGCACGGGCATCTCCATCCGCTCGATGGCGCTTCGCATTGGTGATACCCAGCTCTTCGCACAAGGTGGCCAGGCCGTAGGCGGGCAAGTCGGGAATGAACTTTTGGGCCAAGGGAATCGTGTCCAACACGGGCCGGTCATAGCTGTAGCCCAGTCGGGCGAATTCCTCGCGAAGGACGCGGTAGTCAAACGGGGCATTGTGGGCCACGAAGATGGCGCCTTCGGTCATTTGGACGATGCGCTTGGCCACTTCGTGAAACCGAGGAGCCCCCTGAACGTCGCGCTGCTTGATGCCCGTCAACTTTTGGACGAACGGGGGAATCGGGCATTCTGGGTTGATCAGGGAAATAAATTGATCGACAATGTCTTTGCCGTCATAGAGGAAGATGGCCACCTCGATGATGCGTTCCTCGCTGGGCTTTCCACCGGTGGCTTCTAAATCAATGACTGCGTACATACTCAGTAGTTACGGGCCCCGAAAATGGCGGTGCCGACCCGAATGATGGTGGCGCCACATTCTATGGCTAGGGGATAATCGCCGCTCATGCCGATACTCAATTGATCAAAGTGCGGCGGCATGGCCGTTTGGCTCGTGCGGAATAGGCGGGCCAATCCGTCAAATTCTCGCCGGACCTGATCGGCTTGGTCGGTAAATGTGGCCATGCCCATAAGGCCTCGAACTCGGACATGGGGAAAGGTGGTGGGAAGGTCGCTGGCAAGGGCAACTTGAAGTTCCTCGGGTGAGAAGCCAAATTTGCTCTCCTCCTCGGCAATGTGAACTTGCAACAAGGCATCAATGACTCGGCCTACCTTCTGTGCCTCGTGATTGAGTACCTGCAAAACTTTGAGGCGGTCTACTCCATGTACCAAATGAACGAAGGGTGCAAAGTCTTTGATCTTATTGGTTTGGACGTGCCCAATCATGTGCCATTCTATGTCGGCGGGGAGACGTTCGGCCTTGCCTTTCAAATCCTGAACGCGGTTTTCGCCAAAAGCCCGTTGTCCGGTCGCATAGGCTTCGAGAATAGCCGCATCAGGCTGGGTTTTGCTGACCGCGACCAAGGTGACTTGGGGCGGGAGGCTAGCCTGAAGCGCACGGAGTCGCGGGGCTATTTCCATGCGAATAAGGTGATGCCTGAGCGCAGCTTTGGCTCAATGTAGGTACTCTTCGGGGGGAGGGAGCGGCCTGCGTCGGCCTCCGCGGTAACGCGGTCCCAGGTTGGTGCCGGAAGGACAAAGACCACCTCTTGGCCTTGGCGGTTTTTTTCGAGCTCTTCAAGGGGCATGGTTCCGGGTTCGTAGCGAACGCGGGAGTCATTGCGTTCATCTTCTACCTTCCAAATGGGTTGAAGAATTTGCTGGTAGACCCATGCAGACTCGGGAAAGGCCAAGGTCGAGGCCGGAATGTGCCACCAACCCTGAGCGTCCAAGGCATACAGGCCCTTTGCAGGAAGGCCGCTGGGGCGTTCGGGCAAGGGTACGGCCCCCAAGGGAGTGACCCAATCGAGGCCGAGGGAATTTTGGACAAAGCGGTGGAATGGCGCCATGCGCATTTGGGAAGGAGAAAGGACGAAGGCCATGACCCCATCGGTTTCATTCAGCAGACTAGACGAGGCCAAACGGTGGTGCCCATCCGCCACATAAAAAGCGGGCATGGATGCCGCCATCTGCTGGAAATCCGTTGCGTCCTGCGAGGGGACAAGCCATAATTTGTGGATTGCCCCATCCGCCGTGGCAAACTCTGTTTCGGGCCGCTCGGCGCAAATGGCGGCCATGCGGTCATCCCATCCGGGGTGTTCAGGGCGGGCAAGAAGGACGGGCTCGGCGTGAAATCCAACCGTCCGCAAATAGCGGGCAAAGAGTTTTTCCCGCTTCGCAATGGTGTTTTCGTGCTTGACAATTTGGCCCGCGCGGTAGTCTTCGAGAGAAATCAATCCGAGCATGCCCGTGAAGACATGGCCGTCCCACTGCTGCTCGTAGATATAGAGGTGCGCCTCGAGGTCTGCGTCCAAGTGCCCCTCGGTCACAAACTGCTCGTAGCCCTCCCGAACAGGGGTAAAGCGGTTGGCGGTACTCGCACCTCGTCGGTGGAGTACATGGAGAAGGGAATACGGGTTGGTGTCGAGCTTCTGTGCCAGCTCCTCTTCGGAATATGTCATGTACGAACGCGTGCTCACCAATGCCGCCAACGCACGGGGCGGGCGGATCGCGGCAAAGGGTAGGAGCCGGGGCATGGGATGCGTTTAGGCCTGGGCCAAAATTTGCTCCGCCAGCTCGACGCCGATGCGGTCTTGCGCCTCCTCGGTTGCCGCGCCAATGTGGGGGCTTAGGGAGAGTTTTTCGTGCATCAAGACCTGCATGGCCGGGGTCGGCTCATTGACAAAGACATCCAATGCGGCCCCGGCAAGGTGCCCGTCGTTGAGGGCGTCGAGGAGGGCGACCTCATTCACGACGCCTCCGCGTGCTGCATTGACCAAAAAGGCTCCGGGCTTCATGCTGGCCAGCTCGGTTGCGCCAAGTACTTCCGCTTTGCCTCCGATGTGAACCGTTACGATGTCAGACTGGGCCAACATCTCGTTCAACGGATGCATGCTAGCGCGGGTGGTCAGTTTTTGGCCATCGGCAAATACCACGTCAAATGAACTGTCCGTCACGTGGGGATCGTGCGCGATCACCTTCATGCCTAGGCCGTAGGCCATGCGGGCCACGGCTCGGCCGATGCGGCCAAAACCTAAGATTCCAATGGTTTTACCGCGGAGCTCTTGACCTTTGGCATAGGCCTTTTTCAAGTCGTTGAAACGCGTTTCGCCTTCCAAGGGCATCATGCGGTTGGCGTCCGGAAGAAAGCGAAGCATGCCGCCTAAGTGGGCAAAGACGAGTTCGGCCACACTCTCCGAAGAAGCCGCGGGGGTATTAAAAACGAAGCGGCCTTGAGCCCGCGCATAGTCGACATCAATGTTGTCCATGCCCACGCCGCCACGGCCAATCATGCGCAGACCAGGGCAGGCATCGATCAATTCTTGGCGTGCGGTGGTCGCAGACCGTACGAGGAGGACCTCAATGCCCTGCTCTTGGATGAAGTGCGCAAGCTGTTCTTGGGCCACCTTGGTCGTGAGAACGGTGTGTCCAGCGCGCTCCAAGACATCTATGCCCGCTTGGGCCATACCATCATTCGCTAAAATCTTCATGATCGGGGATTAAATCGTTTTTTCAAGGTGTTGCATCACATCGACGAGGACCTGCACGCTCTCCAAGGGAAGGGCGTTGTACATCGAGGCGCGGTAGCCGCCGACGGAGCGGTGGCCCGCGATACCAACAATGCCGGCCTCTTTCCAGAGGGTGTTGAATTGCTCACTATGCGCCTCGTCGTGGAGGAGGAAGCAGGCATTCATGTCCGAGCGGTCTTCCTTTGAGGCGGTGCCGTAGAAGAGGCTGTTGCGGTCGATTTCGGCATAGAGGAGGGCCGCTTTTTCTGCGTTGTGGCGCTCCATGGCGGCCAGTCCTCCTTGGTCCTTCATCCAACGCAAGGTGAGGAGCGAGGTGTACACGCTAAACACGGGGGGCGTGTTGAACATGGATTCGCCATCAATGTGGGTTTGGTAGTCGAGCATGCTCGGAATGGGGCGTCCCGATTGGCCCAAAATGTCCTTCTTCACTGCAACCAGCGTAGCCCCTGCCGGACCCAAATTCTTCTGAGCGCCCGCATAGATGAGGTCAAACTTCGTAAAGTCCAATTGGCGGCTAAAAATATCCGAGGACATGTCGCACACAAGGCGGGTTCCTGTGGTGGGGAAGTCCTTCATCTGCGTGCCAAAAATGGTGTTGTTGCTTGTGCAATGGAAGTAGTCCAACTCCTCACCTACGGTGTAGCCCTTGGGGATGTAGCTAAAGTTTTTGTCGGCCGAGGACCCTAAGATGGCCACATCGCCGAACAGTTTCGCTTCCTCCGCGGCTTTCTTCGCCCAGGTTCCGGTGACAGTGTACCCCGCTTTGCCGCCCACCTTCAAGAGGTTGTAGGGAACCATGCAGAACTGCATGCTTGCGCCGCCTTGTAAGAAGAGTACCTCATAGTCTGCACCGAGGCCCATGAGTTCTTTGCTCAATGCGATGGCTTCGTCCATTACAGCGACGAATTTTTTGTCGCGGTGGCTGATTTCGATCAGGGAGAGGTCCATGCCGGCAAAATTTTCGACAGCATTCGCGGCGCCTTGAAGGACCTCAGGAGCGAGGATGCAGGGGCCGGCAGAAAAATTGTGTTTTTTCATGGGAGGATTGTTCCGTTTGGAGGAAAATACAAGCGCATCAAAGGTACCAAATGCCCTTGGGAGCGCCCAATGATTTTGCCCCCTTTTTCATGGGTTTTCAACAGGTTGTAGGGTCCACTTGCCCCGGTCAAAATACAAGCGATCCACCGCGAGGGTGGGCCCATAGGTTCGAAAGTCGCCCGTACTTCCATGCCGCATGGGTGCGACTTCATCGACGAGAATTTCGTTTCCTGATTTGCCGAAGCGCATCGAGGCGGACACCTCTGGGGCATAGCGCAAAAGAAGGCGTTTTGGGGGGCTGTTGAAATGCGTACCGGCGAAGTCCTTCACAGCAAAGACCCGCGCACCAAAGTAGAGGGGGAGCGACGGGCATTCGGTGCTCGCCGCGCTGACGCGCAGAGGGCGTCCAAAGACCCACGGCTCGACCCACTTTTGTTGGGCTTGTTGTGCATGAGGTCGGAACATCAGGGCATGGTAGCGCGTCGTTCGGCGGTAAGTCGTCGCTTGGAGCGAATAAATCAGCCCGCTGGGCCAATGGTCCGCATCCCCATCCGTGAAGGCATCGAAGCTGAGACAAGGGGTCAATGGCGTCAAGGTGGTAATGGGGCCGAATTGCGCATGAACCAGGCCAAAAAACGCATATTCTCCAGATGCCAGAGGGACGGCAAAGCTGTAGGCGACGACCTTTTTATCTGACGACACCACGCGCAACACACCTTCCGGAGCAGATTGGAGGGCCGAAAGGGGATTGTTGTCCTGGCGCAAGGCGGCCGTCAGGAGCGAATCGAGCCGCTGGCCATGAGCGAGTCGAAGTTCCGCCGTGCTATCGTCTCTGAATCGACAGGTTTGGACGGCGGCCCACCATGTGCTATCGGGCGAGGATGCCGTGGGAAAAAAGCCCCGCGCGGTTGCTTCAGTGCAAGCTGAGAGTAAAAGGGCAACCGCGAGGGCTCTAAGCATTGCGCTACTCCGCGTGGAGGAATGCTTTTTTTTGGAGAAGGGCTGATTCCGTTTCGACGTGGTCTTCGTCGGGAACACAGCAATCGACCGGACATACTTCCGCGCATTGGGGTTCCGCATGGAATCCTTGGCATTCGGTGCATTTGTCCGTGACAATGTAGTAGTAATCAAAGCTGACGGGTTCCTGTGCCTTGTCCGCTTCGGTAGCCATCCCTGAAGTGGATACGAGTGAACCTTGGAGGGCAGTTCCGTCGCCAAAGCGCCATTCCATGCCGCCTTCGTAAATGGCATTGTTGGGACATTCGGGCTCGCAAGCGCCGCAATTAATGCATTCGTCGGTGATGATGATGGCCATGTGGTGGTCGTTACTTTTGCACAAAGATACAGACCTACTCATGGATAGCCGTTTACAGACCTTGGAAAAACTCGCAAAAGCCCTTGAAGCCGTGCATGCGGACGAAGCATTGTGGGTGCAGGTGAAGGCGAAGAATCCGTGGTTTACCCCGGCCTTTGCTCAACGGGCTTTGCGCACTTGGCAGCATGCATTGCGACCTGAGGCTCTGGCCATGTGGGCGAGCCGCTATGGCAGTCCGCCGAAGGCAGGAGGTAAGGTGGTTGGAATCCTATGTGCGGGGAATTTGCCCCTCGTCGGGCTGCACGATCTCCTGATGGCCTATGTCGCCGGCTGGACCATTCACTACAAGCCTTCTTCGGACGACGATGTATTGCTTCCTGCGGTGGTCGAATGCCTTCAGTCCTTGGACCCGCAAGCCTCCTTTGTTCGGGTCGAGCGTCTGCTCCACATTGACGCCTTGTTGGCCACGGGGAGCACCAATACCATGCGCTACTTTGCCCATTACTTTCAGCACATTCCGCACCTGCTTCGAGGGTCTCGAACGTCGGTGGCCCTCTTGACGGGGTCGGAGACCGAGGCAGATCTCGCGGGATTGGCGGAAGACATCTTCCTCTACTTTGGTCGAGGCTGCCGCAGTGTCACGCACCTGCTCCTACCGGAAACCTTTGATGTGCAACGGCTCTTTGCGAGTTGGCTGCCTTGGGGGGAGCTCGGCCAACATGCCAAATATGGGAGCAACTACGATTACCATCGGGCGCTCTTTATGCTCAACCGGGAACCCTTTTTAGAGAACCACTTTGTGTTGCTTCGCGAAGATCCCGCCCTCAAGCCGCCCGTAGGGGTGTTGCACTACCAGCGCTATGGGGATCTGACCCAGGCTCAAGCGCGCCTGAAAGCGGTGGAATCGGAAATTCAAACGGTGGTCGGGAAGGACCAGGTCACGGGCTTTGGCGCGGGACAATCTCCCGAATTGTGGGACTTTGCCGATCAGGTCGACACCTACCAGTTCCTCGTCGATCTGAACTAAATCCCCCCGCTTACAGCCGCTCCAATGCGCCGGCATCTGGGGAACTCGGACGTAGCATACCCATCGCGTCCATGGGAACCCGCCCGGCAGGACCGGAAAGCCCTATTCCCAATGCGGCGGACGCAGAGTCAAGGGCAAAATTTCGAGATTCGGGCAGGATAAATTGCGGCGCCGCGTTGAGGATGCATTGGTCAAAGAAATTGACATCTTGCACGTTGTACGTCGCCGGAATGGGGTTTGTTTTGAGTTTGAGCAAACAACCTTCAAAAAAGTACTCAAAGGGGGCTTGGGCGTCATAGCCAAATCCCACTTCCGATTCCTGGGTGCCGGTGATGATGCAGTTTCCAAAATGGGCCTCATTCAAGGCGCGGTATCGGTAGGTTCCTGTCCCGTCGTCATAGCGGTTAAACAATCCGACCGTGGGGGTGCTGCGCGCGGCAGGGAACTGATTGTGAAATGTGCAATGGTCCGCGGACACACGGCCACCTAGCGCATAGAGTCCATAGAGCCCTGCGTGGGCGATGACACTATTTTCGAGTCGAACATGCCCAAACCCGCTGTAAATGGTGGCGCGGCTAAAGTCGGTGAACAGAGAATTTTTGATGACCACGTTGGCAGGCGCACCTTCGGGCACCGAATCACAGCGAATGCCGACGCTGCCATTTTTCATCCACGTGTTGTTCATGTGAAGTTCGGCCCCGCGTTGGACAAAAATGCCGCCCAATAGTCCTCCCCATTGGCCCGCAATGTCATCATAGAAAGGCTCTAAACGGTCGGCTTCGATGCGGATAGGGAGGGCGTAGCTCCCCACGTTAGCTTCGTCAAACTGCACCTGTCCGCCGGAGGCTATCCATAGCCCCGATTGGGCATGAAAATGAATGCGGGCACCTGCAAGGACATCCAGAGTCCCCCCGCTGTCCACCACCACATAGCCATACACCACATGCGGTTTGTCATCCGTCCAGGTGGATTGCGCAGGAAGAATGGAATAGGGCAAGCGCAAATCCGCATAGGGAGCGGGCTGCGGAATGATGAGGGTATTGGTGGGGAAGTGAAAGTGAGCGTCCCACGCCAAGGAAACTAAATCAATGGACTGGACTGTGCCCTGGTTGCGGATGACGAGCGAGTCGGTGTGAAGCATTTCGATGCCTCCAGAGGGGGCCGTCACTTCGACAAAAATCCACAGGCTATCTCCGGCGGGTAGAATCAGGTCCTGAACCTCTGGCCCCTCGCGTCCGTCAATGTTGAAGCGAAAGGGGCTTTCGCTTCCTCGGCCCAGGGCGACTCGGTTCAGCAGGACGGCCTCGTTGGTCGGGTTGATAATTCGGACCGTACGGGTTGAGCTGCCCACCGTGGAAAAAACGGTGTCCAAATAGACCGTGTCCGCAGAAAAATGCAGCGTGACTCCCTGAGTGGCCACGATCTCGTTGGGCTTGCATCCGGACAGCATTCCGAGCCCGAGTAACGCGCTCAGAATCACATAAAGAAAAATGCGATGTGTTTTCAATTCATTCTGTACCTTTGCGCCCCGCTAAACCGGAAACCGGGCCAAATCTCGGTATTAAAATTATCAGCGATGAAAAACGAAATTCACCCCAACAACTACCGCGTTTGTGCCTTCAAAGATATGAGCACAGGCGACGTAACACTTATCCGCAGCTGCGCCCCGACCAAAGAAATGTTGGAAGTGGACGGCCAGGAATACCCCTTGGTGAAGATGGAAGTGTCTTCCTACTCGCACCCTTTCTACACGGGCAAGCAGAAATTGCTGGATACAGCCGGTCGCGTGGACAAGTTCCGCAACCGCTACGCCAAGTTCTCCAAGTAATTGGCCTAACTTCGGGTCATGGACTTGGTTTTCCACGACGGACCCGAATTTGCTACGCTTAAGCCGCTCACCTGGACGCGTCCAGTGGCGGATTTGCGTATTGGCATTCTCACGATAGCTGAAAAGTGGTCCCGCCGGTTGGCGTCGACCACTTTTTCTTTTTCTACCCAGCCCCACCTGCAGGCCAAGTTCCCGGAACATCCGGGTGACCTGCACCTGCGTGGGGGCTTGCTACCCTCTTCAGATTTGCTTGCTGCGGTGCAGGCCTTGCAGCCCGGCCAAACACTCCTGGCGGGCGACCAATGGCTTGCCCACCGAAACGGCGATGAAGTCGTTGCCTACGCAGGGGTATACCACCTTCTGCAGTATCCCGAACAGATATTCGCCTGGAATGGCCGGGAGATGGAGGCAGACTTCGACCTGCTCACGGCTGGACGTCCGTCTCAACCTATTTCAGAAACGAATACGGTTCTGGGCGATCGCATCTTCTTAGAGCCTGGTGCCAAAGTGGAGGCTTCCATTTTAAATGCTACAACGGGCCCCATTTACTTGGCGGCCGATTCCGAAATCATGGAGGGCTCCATTGTTCGAGGGGGCTTGGCCCTGGGCGAACACAGCCAGCTCAAATTGGGCACCAAAATCTACGGCCCCACCACGGTCGGTCCCCATTCCAAAGTGGGCGGTGAGGTGAACAACGCGGTCATTTGGGGCTACAGCAACAAGGGCCACGACGGCTTCCTAGGCAATGCGGTGCTGGGCCAATGGTGCAACATAGGCGCGGACAGCAACAACTCCAATTTGAAGAACAACTACGACGAGGTCAAGCGCTGGTCCTACGTAAGCAAGCGTTTTGAGCGCACAGGCATGCAGTTTTGTGGCCTCATCATGGGCGACCACAGCAAATGCGGCATCAACACAATGTTCAATACAGGTACCGTCGTAGGGGTGAATTGCAACATTTACGGGGCGGGATTTCCTCGCAATTTTGTGGCGGACTTCACCTGGGGTGGGCCGCAAGGCACCACAGAATACACCTTGCCCAAAGCGCTGGCCACCGCCGCGCGTGTGATGGAACGCCGCGGTATCGCCTTGGATGCGGTGGAATCGGACATCTTGTCAGCCATTTTTGACCAAACGGCAGAATTCCGGGGTGGCACGGCTCTTGCCGACTAAAACCCACCATGGAAAGGCCTTCATTCTCACTCCTCTCAGAGGACACCGACTTCATTCCCCTCATTACCAACGAGGAAGACAATAGCATCCCCGAAAGCGATTTGCTGGAAGATATTGCCCTATTGCCATTGCGCAATACGGTGCAGTTCCCGGGCGTGGTTTCGCCCATCACGGCAGGCCGCGACAAGAGCATCAAGCTGGTGCAAGATGCCCAGAAAGGAAAAAAATTATTTGGGGTAGTTGCTCAGAAAAATCCAGACACAGAAGAACCTGGAGCGGAGGACCTGCACGGGGTAGGCACTTTGGTGCAAATGGTGAAGTCCTTCCGCATGCCTGATGGAAACATTACCGCCATTTTACAGGGCAAGCGCCGCTTCCGCATCCTAGAAGTAACAGCCACCGAACCGTACTTGCGGGCCAAGGTGGAATACCTTTCGGACGAAAAATTGCCCGAAGACACTGAATTCAGAGCCTTGATTCAGAACATTCGGGAAATGGCCTTGGACATCATCCAAGATTCGCCCAACATCCCCACGGAGGCACAGATCGCCGTGAAGAACATTGAATCGGACACCTTCCTGATTCACTTCATTGCCAGCAACATGAGCCTGGACGTGGAGAAGAAGCAAGCCATTTTGGAGGAAGAAGACCTCAAGAAACGCACGAATGCGGTGCTCAAGCATTTGAGCTACGAGAAGCATTTGCTCGAGGTGAAAAACGACATAGCGAACCGCGTTCGAACCGAATTTGACCAGCAGCAACGCGAGTACTTCCTGCAGCAGCAGATGAAGACCATTCAAGAAGAACTGGGCGGCGTAAGCAACGAGGCGGAGCTGGAAGCCATGCGCGAGCGCGCCGGGAAGAAGGCCTGGCCCACCGAAGCCGCTGAGCAATTCAAGAAGGAGCTTCAACGCCTTCAACGGATGAATCCGCAAGTACCCGACTACGGCATCCAGCGAAATTACCTGGAACTCATGCTGGATTTGCCCTGGGACAAGGTCTCCACGGAGCCCATCAAACTTCCCAAAGCGCGTCGCATTTTGGACCGGGATCACTTTGGTCTGGAAAAGGTGAAGGAGCGTTTGCTCGAGCACTTGGCCGTTTTGCAGCTCAAGGGCGACATGAAGAGCCCCATTCTCTGTCTCTACGGGCCTCCCGGGGTGGGTAAAACTTCGCTGGGCAAGTCGGTAGCCGAGGCGTTGGGACGCGAATATGTCCGCATGTCCCTCGGCGGCCTCCGCGACGAATCCGAAATTCGGGGCCACCGCAAAACGTACATTGGCGCCATGCCAGGCCGCATCTTGCAGCTTTTGAAAAAGGCAGGCACGTCCAACCCGGTTTTCGTCCTTGACGAAATCGATAAACTCGGCATGGGTCTTCAGGGCGATCCCTCCAGCGCCTTGCTAGAAGTGTTGGATCCCGAACAGAACAAGACCTTCTACGACAATTTCTTGGAGATGGGCTATGACCTTTCCAAGGTCCTCTTTATTGCCACGGCCAACAACATCGCCGCCGTACAACCCGCCTTGCGCGACCGCATGGAGCTCATTGAAGTCAATGGCTACACCGTGGAGGAAAAGGAGCAAATTGCCAAGAAGTACTTGCTTCCCAAGCAGTTGGAGGAGCACGGTTTGGGCAAAGATGCCCTCAGCCTCTCAAAGCCTCAGCTGACCTACGTCATCGATCGCCATACCCGGGAGTCGGGCGTGCGAACCCTTGACCGCCTTATGGCCAAGTTGGCGCGAAAAGCGGCGTTGGCTTCTGCGGAAGGCGAAGATTTTTCGGTCGATCTCTCCCAGGAGACGTTGGAGTCTTGGTTGGGTACCCCCCGCTTTGACCGCGACCGCTACCAAGGCAACGAGGTGGCCGGCGTAGTCACGGGACTGGCTTGGACCCCGGTGGGTGGCGATATCCTATTCATTGAAACGACCATCGCTCCCGGGGCAGGCAAGCTGAACATCACAGGGAATTTGGGGGACGTCATGAAGGAGTCCGCCACCATTGCCATGGCCTACCTCAAAGCGAATGCCGCGAACTACGGACTATCTCCCGAACTCTTCACCAAGTGGGATGTGCACATCCACGTGCCCGAAGGCGCCATTCCCAAGGACGGACCTTCTGCCGGAATCGCTTTGCTGACAGCATTGACTTCGCTTTTCACGCAGCGCAAAGTCAAAAAAGCCTTGGCCTTGAGCGGAGAGATAACGTTGCGTGGCAAAGTGCTGCCCGTGGGTGGGATTCGCGAAAAGATTTTGGCGGCGAAACGTTCGGGTATCACGAACATTCTGCTCTGTGCGGACAACCGAAAGGACATCGATGAAATTCCCGCGCGCTACTTGAAGGGCCTCAAAATCGACTATGTCACGGAAATGGCCGAGGTGATTTCACTGGCCGTAACCCCGCAAAAGGTCAAGGATGCCAAGGATTTGCGTGTGAAGGCCTAATTTCAAGGTGTGATTCGACGCTTCTTTGCGCTTTGGGCGCTTTGTGCTACCGTTGCTGCCATGGCGCAGCCGGCGAGTTATGCGTCCTTTTCCTCGCTGAGTCAAGGTGGTTCTGCCCGTTTGGTGGGGCTGGGCTGGGATGCCTTGGCGCATCCTGGTGATGTCAGCTTTTCTGCCTTCAATCCAGCCTTGCTTCGGCCCGAACACCGGAACCAAATCGCTATCACGTCGCAAGCCTCCTTGGGCGGGTTGCGCGTCGGAGGCTTGAGCTATGGACTTCCACTGCCTGCACGGGTCAAACGCCCCGAAGCGCCCCTCGCTCAATGGGATGCACAACGCGGCCTGCATGGCTGGTCGGCTCCCTCCTGGTCCGCGGCCGTGGGGGTAGACTACCTTCAGACCGGTTTATTGGAGGAACGCGACGCCGCAGGGGAACTCTTAGGCACTTTTCGCGCTCAAGAAGTGACGCCACGTTTGGCCGCTGCGGCCCATTGGAAGGGCTTTACGGCCGGGCTAGGCACCAAGCTTGCCATGCTAACCTATGGTCCCTACACGGCTCAGGCTCTGGCCCTGGATGGGGGATTGCTTTGGACTATCGATTCGGGCCGCACCTCCATGGGCATCGTGGTCAAAAATGCGGGGCGCAGCCTTGAGTACTTTGCCGCTGAGCGCGAGGCTTTGCCCTTGGACGTTCAATTGACGATTTCCCAAAAATTAAAGTATGCCCCGTTTCGCTGGAATTTAACCTATACCCATCTGCAACGTTGGGACATGCGCTATGTCGACCCCCAATTGGTGTCCAAGGATCCTTTGACGGGGGAAGTGACCGTTCAGGACATCTCTTTTTGGAACAATGCCCTGCGCCATGTACATCCGAGTGTAGAGGCGCAATTAGGCGGACGAATTTTTATCCAAGTGGGCTATGATGTGCGTCGGCAAATGGAAATGCGCATCCCTACACGGCGGAGCAATCCGGGACTCAGTTTTGGCCTAAGTTTGCAGACCGCTAAAATGTCCTACCAATACGGGTCAGCCGTCTACCATGTGGCAGGCCGATTGAACCAATTTACGCTCATACGACGCCTCTAAGCCCATGATTATCGCGATTGACGGATTCTCTTCCACCGGGAAAAGCACGGTGGCCAAGCGCTTAGCTCAAGCCCTTGAATTTATTTATGTGGATACGGGCGCCATGTACCGCATGGTGGCGCTGGTGGCTATTCGCCAAGGATGGGTTCAAGATGGCTACCTCGATGAAGCGGCCTTGGTCAACCATTTACCGAATATTTCATTGGATTTCCAACGCGGTCTGCAAGGAGAGAATCTTGCCGTGCTCAATGGGGAGGTGGTGGAGGCTGACATCCGAACCATGGAGGTCAACCGCATCGTGTCCCGCGTCTCGTCCATACCGGCCGTGCGTCGGCAGTTGGTCGCTCAGCAGCAGCGCATGGGGCAGGGCCAAAGCTTGGTGATGGACGGCCGCGATATAGGCACCGTGGTCTTTCCCCATGCAGAGCTCAAGATTTTCATGACGGCGGACTCCGATATTCGCGCCGCGCGCCGATTGGAGGAGCTTCGGGCGAAGGGAGATAAGACGGTCACGCTCGCGGAGGTCAAGAGCAATTTGTTGCAACGCGATGCGCAGGATCAGGGCCGCCTTGATTCGCCGCTATTGCAAGCCGACGATGCGCGAATCCTCGACAACTCGGACATCAGCCCGGACGAGGTGTTCCAAGTCGCCTTCGAATGGGCACAAGAGGCTCGGCCCTAGCACGGATACGAAGCGAGGAGGCTTAGGCTTTTCTGGCAGGAATACGTGCGATGACTGTTTCGCCTCCGCGGGGACGATCACCAATCTTCACACAGATTTCCGCATCCAAGGGGAGGTATATGTCCATACGGCTCCCAAATCGAATAAAACCGAATTCATCTCCCGCTTGATAGGCTTGCCCGGGTCGGCAGTATAGCGCGATGCGGCGGGCGACGGCCCCGGCTATTTGGCGAAAGAGTACTGGGCCTGTGGCGGGATCGTCCACGACGACCGTCGTGCGCTCATTAAGCGTGGAGCTCTTAGGATGCCATGCTACGAGGTACTTGCCAGGGTGGTACTTCGCGTAGGTCACTTTCCCCGCGACGGGCACCCGGTTTACATGCACATTCAGCGGCGACATAAAGATGGAAATCATCTTTCGCTGGTCGTGAAAGCACTCCGTCTCCTCGATTTCCTCGATGAGGACAACTTTGCCGTCGGCGGGTGCAATGACATCCCCTGATTGGGCTACAGTGGTCCGGGGTGGGTTTCGAAAAAATTGCAGCACCAAGACATAGAGGACCAAGGCGAGCACCAAATAGGTTTGTGTCAACCATGTGATTTGGACCCAATGATCCAAGGCAACATAGGGAAGGCCCAAAACGAGGAGGGCAATAAAAAGGGTTTTATGTCCTTCGCGGTGTATCATGCGACTAAAATATAGGATTGGAGAAGTGCCACGAGAATGACACTTAAAAGGAAACTGTCAAAACGGTCCAGGAATCCGCCGTGTCCGGGCAGGAAGATGCCCGAGTCTTTGATGTCGGCCATCCGTTTGAATTTGGAGCCCACCAAATCCCCTATTGGTGCCGCGATGGCAATCACGAGAGGCAGAAGCCAGGCATAGCGTGGCCATGTGGACCATTCGGAAAAGCGTGAGATGGGACCATCCATTTTGACCAAGTAGGCACTGCCCAAGAGGAGGGTGAAAAGGCCGCCCGAAATGGCCCCTTCCCAGGTTTTTTTGGGGGACAAGGTGGGGGCTAAGGGGGTTCGTCCCAATAGGCGTCCGCCCACGTAGGCCATGGAATCACTGAGCCAAATCAAAATAAAAATGGAAAAGAGGATGAAGCCCGACAACTCCTCCCACGTGGCGATCAGATGGTAGGTTCCCCACCCTGCCAAGAGGGTATAGGCGAGGCCAATGCCTCGTTGAGCCATAGTGAGGGTACGCATTTGCAAAAATTCCCATGCGACGCCCAAAAGAGGGAGCCCAAGGAGATAAGGTGACCATGGCCGGCCGTTGCAAATCCAAAATATGGCTAGGGCATACACGGCACCCCAGAGGCTACGCTGCATCATGCGTTTTCGGGAAATAAGGGATCTTCCAAAAGGAAGAAGTACACGTGGCGCCCCTTGTTGGGGTCCACTTTGGCTTGCATCACACTTTCATCCATTTTGCCCTTGAGGGTTATGATGGCGCGAGGGCGCTGCTCTCGGTGGGATTTGTTGATGGCCGCCATGCCGTCTGATAAGCTATTGACAACCTGAGAGACGCGGGCAAATACGATGTGAATGCTGGGCAGTTGGGCAAACTTTAAGCCTGCGGTTTGCAGATCCGAAATCATGATGCCACCCGTTTGGGCAATGGCTGCATGGCAGGTCGAGGCCATGGCCGTCGCTTCCAGGGGATTGTCTTGAATCACCGCCAAGCCTGCTTGTTCAAACCAGGGACCGAGTTGACGCTCAGGGACGAAGAACTGGGATTGGCCACATTCTTTGGCGGCCGCGCGCAGGTTTTCAACGATCTCTTCGGGGCTCCCACAGTAGATAAAGAGGCCTCCGCCGTCCGTGAATTTCTTCACAAAGAGTAAATCAACGGGATCGTCCGCCTGGGCCAGATATTTTCCGGTGCTCTCAGACCCCTCCGACACTGCGTGTTCGGGGGCGCCACTAAGAATAGAGAGAATTTTTCCGAATAGTCCGGCCATAGTGCTGAAATTCCCCCGAAAATTAGTGAATCTTAGGCGTTTCCTTGCGGGCTTTCCAGATTCTCTTCGTCAGAATTTTCCACCGCCGAATCTGCCATGTCCGACGCCGAGTCTCCCTCCAAGGCTTCCTCCGCCAGTGGGGCCTCCACCACCGATTCCGTCAAGGCGTTATCCATGTCTTCGGTGGAATCGGTTTCGGGTTTGGCTTGATCCAGCGCGGCCTGTACTTTCTCTTCGGAGGTTAACCACGGGCGTTTACCAAAGATCGTCTCCAGGTTTTCCTTGAAGATGACTTCGTGCTTGAGCAACTCCTCCGCGAGAGCGGTGAGCTTGTCCTGGTTATCGCGTAATATTTGTTTTGCCCGGGTATACTGCCCTTCAATCAAAGCCGAAATTTCTTCGTCGATTAATTGGGCCGTTTTTTCGCTGTAGGGCTTGTCAAATTGGTACTCGTTTTGACCGCTTGAATCGTAGTAGGTCACGTTTCCAAGCTTCTCGTTGAGGCCGTAGATGGTGACCATGGCTCGTGCTTGCTTCGTGACTTTCTCTAAGTCGCTCAAAGCGCCGGTGGTGATGCGTCCAAACATGACCTCTTCCGCTGCGCGGCCTCCCATCGTCGCACACATCTCGTCGAGCATTTGCTCCGCGGAGTTCAATTGGCGCTCTTCAGGGAGGTACCATGCAGCCCCCAGAGATCGTCCTCGTGGAACAATGGTCACCTTGACTAGCGGGGAGGCGTGCTCGAGGAGCCAACTCACGGTGGCATGGCCTGCTTCGTGGTAGGCGATGACTTTTTTCTCCTCAGGGGTGATGATTTTATTTTTCTTTTCAAGTCCTCCGACGATGCGGTCAACGGCGTCCAAGAAATCCTGTTTTTCCACGGCTTGCTTGTCCTTTCGAGCGGCTACCAGGGCGGCTTCATTGCAGACATTGGCGATATCCGCTCCGGAGAAACCAGGAGTTTGGCGGGCAAGAAATTCCACGTCCACATCGCTGCCCAATTTGAGGGGCTTCAGGTGTACTTCGAAGATTTCTTTGCGCTCCGTAAATTCTGGAAGGTCGACATAAATGACCCGATCAAATCGGCCTGCGCGCATCAAAGCGCGGTCCAAAATATCTGCTCGGTTGGTGGCCGCCATCACAATCACATGCTCGTTGGTGCCAAATCCATCCATTTCGGTGAGCAATTGATTGAGGGTATTTTCCCTTTCGTCATTGCCACCACTAAAGGCGTTTTTCCCTCGAGCACGTCCAATGGCATCAATTTCATCAATAAAGATGATGGATGGTGATTTCTCCTTGGCTTGCTTGAAGAGGTCACGGACTCGACTTGCCCCCACACCAACGAACATCTCGACAAAATCGGATCCGCTCAGCGAGAAAAAGGGCACCTTCGCTTCGCCGGCGACGGCCTTTGCCAGGAGCGTTTTTCCTGTTCCAGGAGGGCCACTCAAGAGCACCCCTTTGGGAATTTTTCCACCGAGATTGGTGTATTTCTTGGGGTTTTTCAGGAAGTCAACGACTTCAAGTACTTCATCTTTGGCGCCTTCCATGCCCGCCACGTTTTTAAACGTCACACGCACTTCCGAGTCGGCATCAAATACTTGCGCGCGGGATTTTCCGATGTTGAACAGCTGGCCACCAGGTCCTCCGGCGCCACCACCGCCCATGCGGCGCATCATAAAGAACCAGAAGACGGCGATTAGGGCGAAGGGGAGAATCCAGGACAACACTTCGGTCCAGTAATTGGGCTCATCCTTGTATTCAACGTTGAGCTTTCCATGGACCGTCGTCCAATCGCTGTGCCCGCTGTAAAATTGGTTTAGGTTCTCGTTGAAGATGTCCGCAGGCATTTCAAAATGAAAGTGCGGACCCGCATTGGGGGCATCGTTGAAGCCCGAAGTGGCCAAATCCTTGTAGGCGGCATTGCTGGCCAAGGTGTCGGGTTGGATGTACAAATAGACGTCCTTTTTATTGACCACTTTGACTTTATCAATATGGCCCTGAAGGACTTTGGTGGTCAACTCGTTAAAATTGGACTCTTGAGCGGCCGCGCTGTAATTGGCCGAAACAAATTGAAGTCCAAGCAGTCCAACGAATACCGCGAGATAAATCCAGCTGAGGCTAAACTTCGGCATGGGGTTCTTCTTCTGGGGAGATTTTTCGCTCATAAGGGGGGATCAGCTAGGGATAGCGGTTATGTGGGCATCGCCCCATAGTCCTTCAATATCATAAAATTCACGGGCCTCGCGCTGGAAGACATGGACCACAACATGCACATAGTCCATGAGGATCCATTCGGATTCTTGGGCGCCTTCAATGTGCCATGGACGCTCTTCACACTGCTCCCGAAGGCGCTTTTCCACTGATCCCGCTATGGCGGAAACCTGCGTGCTGGATTGAGCTTCGGTAATGATGAAGTAATCACAGACGGCATTTTCGAGGTGCTTCAAATCGAGGACTACTGTATTTTCGCCTTTGACATCACCGATGCCTTCTAAGGTTTCGAGAACAATGGGGGGAAATGCGTTTTTCATTCAGGGGATCAGCCCAACAGGGCATAGTTAATGGTCTGAGTAGTGAACAACAAAGATGCCATCCAAGTTCTCTTTCACCGCGGTTTGGCCTACGAAGAGGTGTTTTTGTGTAAAATAGCCCCCAAATGTACATCAATACCCTGCATTTCAAGGAGATAGACTCCACGCATTCCCATGCTACGGCGGATTGGGATGGGTGGAATGTGGCGGAATGGACTGCCATTTCGGCAGATACCCAGCGCCTAGGGCGCGGCCAGAGGACCAAAACATGGCAGGATGTGCCCGGAAAAGCCCTCTTGTGCACGTTGGTGAGCCCCCAGGTGATGTGGCCAGGGGAATCGCTGATGCATCGGCACATGGCCATGGCGGTCGCGCTTTGTGAGGCCATCGAAGCAACAGGGGTTGGTTCCATAGGATTGAAGTGGCCGAATGACTTGTACCTCGAGGGACGCAAGGTGGGAGGGATTCTGACCGAGGCACAATGGACGGGTTCACACTGTACCCGGTATGCGGGGAGTTTGGGCTTGAATATAGAAGCGGCCCCACCCGGCTTTGCCGCCTTGGGCTCGTTCGAAGCGCCTCAAGTATGGCGCGATCGACTTCTCCCGCCCTGGGTGGACGCCCTCATGCACCCCGATGAATCCGCGATCCAGTCTTTTTCACAGCGACTCGTCCATCGAGGAATCGGGTTGTGGCGGGTTCCGGGCGAAGAGGAGCCCCGCGAGGCCAAGTGCCTCGGCGTGGATGCCCAAGGCCGGATTGGCTTGCAGTGGACCCGGGTGGACGGCCAAACCGTCGTACGGTGGTATGTCCACGGTGAAACCCACTGGGTAGGCGGATTGGAAAAGTAAGGGGGAGGCGGGTGGTCGCTTAACGGCTGGCACCCCACCCAGCGGGGTCTTTCCGCCATACGGCCAGCGCCTCGGCTTCCTCGCGGTGAAGGGTGTTTCGCGCTTCGGCAACACCTAGGAGGTGGTCGTAGTCGCTCAGCGTGAACAGGGGGCACTCTTTTTCGGCAAACGCATCCACAGACTGCTGGAAGCCATAGGTGAAAATCGCGCCCATTCCGAGCACATGGGCCTCTGCCTCGCGCAGGGCATCCACTGCTTGCAGGGAACTCATGCCGGTGGACACCAAATCTTCGATGACCACGACGCGCGCACCCTTGGTCAAGTGCCCTTCGATGAGGTTTTGCCGTCCATGGCCCTTCGCGGCCGAACGCACGTAAATCATGGGAAGATTGAGTTCTTGGGCGACCAAAGCAGCTAGAGCAATCGCCCCGGTGGCCACGCCCGCAATGACTTCAACCGTGGGGTACTGAGCTTTGATGCTCTGAGCCATTAGCTCGCGCAAATACGTACGGACCATGGGGTGCGACAAGGTGACCCGGTTATCGCAGTAAATGGGAGAAAGGATGCCAGAGGCCCAGGTAAAGGGGGCGTCGGGGCGCAACTCAATAGCCCTAATTTGCAGCAGTAATTCAGCCAGACGTTTGGCGGTTTCAGACTCATTAACCATGACGCAAAAGTACGACCACATTTCGATGACTGCAGCAGGCGGTTGGGTCGAAAATGAGCGCGGACAGGTCCTTTGGATCTATCGCCTGAACCAGTGGGACTTGCCCAAAGGAAAGTTGGAGGAAGGGGAGGACATCCCCACATGTGCGCTTCGCGAAGTCGAGGAGGAATGTGGGTTGAGTGGGCTCATTTTGGGCCCAAAACTCACAGAGACGGTGCATGAATACCTCCTTCGTGGCCAGACCGTCGTGAAGACCACGCATTGGTACCGGATGCAGGTACTTGGGGTCCCGCCCGTATCACCCCAAACGGAGGAGGGTATTGATTGGGTCCGTTGGGTGGATGCCTCTGAATGGGAGGCCCATTTGGCGTCCACATATGCCACGATTCAAGCCGTAGCAGAGGCAGCCCGGCGCGATTAAGTGCGCGCTACCCGGACAGATTCGGGCACAAAGCGGGTATAGTCGCCACCATTCTTGATCACATCGCGGACAATGCTGGAGGAAATAAATGCCCACCGTGCACTGGTGAGCAAGAACACCGTTTCGAGACTCGGCTCCATTTCCCGGTTGGCTTGGGCGATGGCTTTTTCGAATTCAAAATCTGCTGGGTTTCGAAGGCCACGAAGTAAGAAATGTGCGCCTTGACTCCGCGCAAAATCCACGGTTAAGCCCGTATAGGAGACAACCCGGATGGATGGGTGGTGCGCAAAGGTTTCGCGCATCCATTGCATCCGCTGTGCCAAGGGAAAGAGGTAGTGCTTCTCCGAGTTTTCTCCGACCGCCAAAATAATTTCATCGAATAGCGGCACGGCCCGTTCCACGATGTTGACGTGGCCGAGGGTAATTGGGTCAAAAGATCCCGGGAAAAGAGCGATTCGAGGCATCGGCAAGAGCTTGTTGAGCCACCAAGGTAGTAAATTCTGTGAGCGAGGTTCCGCGTGCGGCAAGTTGTTTGGGCAGGATGCTTTCGGCACTCATCCCGGGCACGGTGTTGATTTCGATCAGCACTGGACGCCCCTCGGCGGGTAGGATGAAGTCTGCCCGGCAGAACCCGGCTAGACCGAGTCCTTCGTAGATGCGGCGTGTGTAGGTTTCAACCCACGCAGCGGCCTCGGCGGGGATGCGTGCCGGGGTGATTTCCTCCGAAAGCCCTTCATATTTGGCGGCGAAATCAAAAAAGGCCTTCTTGGGGACAATTTCAGTGATGCCTAGGGATTCGACGCGGCCGTCTAGACGGGCGACACCACAGCCCACTTCGATTCCTGTCACCCCTTCTTCGATGACAATGGCTTGGTCTTCTAGGCCAGCAGCTTGCAGGGCTTCCCCTAATTCTTCGGGACTCGATATTCGACTAACCCCGTAGCTCGAGCCGCTACGACAGGGCTTCACAAAAAGGGGAAACTGCATCAGTTCTATGGCTGGGTAGAGGCTTTCTGGCGCTACGTCTGCTTGGGTCCAAATGGCCGGTGAAACGGGAACGCCCAAACGGGTTACTACCCCATTGGTCCACGCCTTGTGAAAGGTAAGTGCGGATGTGGCCGGAGAACAGGACGTGTAAGGAATGCCCAGAGCCTCCCAGGTAATGGCTAGGGTTCCATCCTCGCCAGGATGCCCGTGAATCAGATTAAAAATGAGGTCAAGTTTTTGGGAGGCGCCTTGCTTCAAAATGTGCATTTGGCTCGGATCAAAGCCCACCGTCTCCCCCATTTCGTCAACGGCGGCCCAGCCCTGCTTGGAGAGGGTGAGTCCATAGACTTCAAAGAGGGAACGGTCCAAGGCATGGAAAACCGTTTCTCCACTTTTGACGGATATCCCGAATTCGCTCGAATATCCCCCCATGACGACGGCAACACGTGTACGCATATTTCAAAGATAGCGGGTGGTGGAAAGCAGTTGGCTATTTTTGCAGGAGATGAAACTGATTTTATTCCTTCGCAGCAAGACCTTTTGGTTGAATGCAGCCCTCGCACTGGCCTTCTTCACCCTCTTAGGGTTGAGTGCCAATTGGATTTTGAAAGGAATCACGGGCCATGGCGAGGTCGAGGTTGTCCCAGATTTGACGGGGTTGACCTGGGAGGAAGCCCAAGCTCGCTTGGCCGAAGGAGCCCTTCAAGCCGAAGTGCTGGATAGCAGTTTGTACTTCCCCAAAATGGATCCCGGCACCGTCGTAGATCAGTACCCCATGGCGGGAGCGACGGCCAAAGCCGGTCGCACCGTGCAGTTGAGCATCAATCGCCGCCGTCCCGGTCGGGTGGCGCTGCCCTTATTGGTTGAGCGGACCTTACAGAGGGCGGAACTGGATTTAACCTCCCGGGGCCTGCGCGTCGGACGCATCACATTTGTCCCAGATTTGGCTGAAGGCTTGGTTTTGTCGGCTAGTGCCGGAGGAGTGGTCCTCGCCGAAGGGAGCCAGGTTCGGAAGGGAACAGCCATCGACCTGGTGGTCGGAAAGCGATCGGGCCCACCTACCCACGCGGTGCCCAATCTCCTAGGCATGCGCTTCGGGGAAGCGAAGGCCATCCTACAGCTCAGCGGTTTGCGCCTGGAATGGGTCGAAGGGGACACCACCATGACCCAAGGGGTAATCATTTCTCAACTGCCCAGCGATTCGCAGGGCATGTTTGTCACGCATAAAGATGGGGTGGTGCGCGTTTGGGTAGGGGAGTCCCATCTCCTTCAAAGCAACGATGAAGAATAATCCCATGAAGTTCGGGCGCCTTTTTGCGCTAATACTGGTCCTGGCCAACCTTTCGGGGTGGGCCCAGCCGGTAGAGGCATGGTTCATGCCTCGGCAAGGGACGATCCAGCCGCCTCGGCCGCTCGCCAAAACCACAGATACCCTTCTGCCTCCATTTGTCGATGGATTTTCACACCGCTTGCACCCCGCCTGGACCTCGTTTGGAGTGATCGCTGGGAGCCAGTGGTCTGTGGATCCGCTGTCTTTGGGGGCCGCGGTCTTTGACGGAATCGCCGCCGATGGGCAAGCGTATCGCCCGGGAGTTCTGGGAAATGATTCCCTCACCGATGCATTGGTCTCGCCCTATTTCAATTTGACGGGTCAAAGCAACGGGGTGTTGAGTTTTTATTTGCAGCAAGGAGGGCAGGGCGATCCAACGGAAACCCAAGACTCGCTCTTGGTTCACTTTTGGAATCCAAGTACCAACGCGTGGGAACACGGCTGGGGGCTTCGAGGAGGGGCGAACACGGGTCGGTGGCACGCTCAGGCTATTGCGCTCCCTGCGCATCTGAATGGCCAAAACGGGGTGCGATTCCGGGTCAGCCGGTATGGCTCGCCGGGTGGTGCGTTTGACCACTTCTTGCTGGATTATTTGGAGTTTGGGATGGCCCGCACCGTGTCTGATACCGCACTCTTTGATCCGGCCTGGTCGCGGGTTCCTTCGGGTTTATTTCGCGCATATTCTGAGCTGCCATGGTGGCACTACAGCGCGTTTGTTCTCGAGCGCGACAGTTTGGCGACGGCCTATCGCCGAAATGGTACGGCTCCAGTGGGCGGGTGGCAACTGAACCTGGGCAAGTATGTCTGGAAAGATGATGCGGGCAACGTGGTTGCCAGCCGCTCAAATGTCCCGGTCGTGACAACCCTCAACCACAACAGCAGCACCCCCTATCCCTTCACATTGACCAAGCCCAATTTGCAGCCTCTCGGCCCGCAGACCTACCATTTTACGGGATGGTTTGACGGCGAAAACGTGGGCGAGTTGAGCAATGATACCCTGTACATTGACCAACCCTTGCACGCACGTTACGGGCTCGACGATGGGACGGCGGAACGCAGCTATGGTGTGAGCCAAGGAACCTCGCCTCAATGGGCGCAGCAATTTGAGTTTTTGCAAAGCGATACCCTTCGGGGGGTGGATCTCTCTTTTGTGCCTGCTGGCTTTGACTGGGCCGCGATGACCTTCCAGTTGGGAGTTTGGGAAGTGGATACCGCGGGATTGCCTGGGCAGGTTTTGTACCTCAGTGACAGCGCCTACCTGCCCGAATTGCCCTATGCGGGCGACCCCTTTCGGCACTATGTCTTGGATACCTTGGGATTGGTGGTGCCCAAAAAAGTGTATATCGGCCTCATCCAGACCACGGGGCCGGCGATCACGGTGGGCTTGGACCTGAGTGGCGTTGCCCCAAAGGCCTATGGGGATTATGCGGGGTGGTTCCCCTCTTTGCTACCTGGACGCCTCATGATTCGCCCATTTTTTCGCGGCCTTCCTCAAGACTTGCGGATCGACCAAATTCCAAGTGAGCTCGATTTTGTCTACCCCAATCCTGCTCAGGACGTGCTTCGCGGCCCATCTGGGACGGGCGAGGCGGTGGTATACTCAGCCTTTGGGCAAGAAATGGGGCGATTTGCCCCCACACCGGGATGGGAACTTCCTGTCTCGGATTGGCCTGCAGGGATGTATGTCCTTCACTTTGAAGCAGGCCCTCACTATGTATTTATGATCCAGCGCTAATGCGAGGAGATGTAGCCGAATCCTGGGAAGGGGACGAAGAAGAGCTCTATGAGCATTTCCGATTTGTATCGGAACCGGGACAGCAATTGTTGCGGGTAGATAAGTTTTTGTTCAACTTCATGACGCATACCTCGCGCAACCGCATACAAAAGGCGGCGGATGCGGGAGCCATTCGGGTCAATGCGCAGCCAGTCAAGAGCAATTACCGGGTGAAACCGGGCGATGTGGTGACGCTCGTTTTGGCACAACCTCCCAAACAGATTGAGCTCTTTGCCCAGGATTTGGATTTGAATGTGGTGCACTGCGATAGCGATGTGGTGGTCGTAAACAAGCCGGCGGGCATGGTGGTGCATCCCAGCTATGGACACTATTCTGGAACGCTGATCAACGGCTTATTGCATCTGTTTGAGCATCTTCCCGATGGCGACAAAAGTGAGCGCCCGGGCTTGGTGCACCGGATTGACAAGGACACCTCGGGGTTGTTGGTAATTGCCCGAAACGAGTATGCGATGGCCTTCCTGGCCAAACAGTTCGCAGACCACACGACGGAGCGCGAATACTATGCGGTGGCCTTGGGGAATGTGGAGGCGGATGCGGGAACCATTACCGGGCATATTGGACGCAGCTTGAAGGACCGCAAGGTCATGACGGTCTTTGAGGATGGGAAGTATGGAAAGCATGCGGTGACGCATTACCGCGTGTTGGAGCGCTTTGGATTTGCTACCCTTGTAGCCTGCCGTCTCGAAACGGGCCGAACGCACCAAATTCGCGCGCATTTCAAGCACATCGGGCATCCTTTGTTCGGGGATGAAACCTATGGAGGTCTGGAAATGCCCGACAAACCGGGCTGGCCGAAATTCAAGGAGTTCATGGTCAACAACCTCAAAATTTGTGCGCGCCAAGCGCTCCATGCCCGCATGTTGGGCTTTGAGCACCCCACCAAAAAAGGAGAGCGGCTCCGTTTTGAAGCCGCTCTACCGGAAGATATGGAAGCCATTTTGGAGCGCTTCCGTAATTATGTTGCGGTGCACCTCGCCTAGGCGAAGGGTCCACCCAATTTACGCATAGAGACTTTCGTAGCCCGCGTCGTACATCGCCAAAATGGGCTTTCGGCGCAATTTCATGGTTGGGGTTAGGTGCCCAGCTGGGATGCTCCACGCGTCCGATGTAATGAGGATTTTCTTGGCGCCTTCCCATTTGCCGAATTGTTTATTCTTCGTGTCTACTTCCTTTTGGATACGAGCCACAACAAGCGGGTGCTGCACCATTTCTTCGGCCGTGGTCCAGGCAATGCCCTTGCGTGTACACCAGTTTTGCAAGAAGTCAAATTGGGGCTGGAGAAGCAAGACGGGGAATTTGCGGTTTTCACCCGCCACCATGCACTGCTCGATGAAGGGGCTTTCCTTGTAGACGTTCTCCATGTTTTGGGGAGCGATGTACTTGCCGCCGGCTGTTTTGAAGATTTCTTTCTTGCGGTCCGTGATACGGAGGTATCCGCCAGGCAGGATCTCTCCGATGTCTCCGGTGCGGAACCAGCCGTCTTCGGTCATGACTTCGGCCGTCAAATCGGGGCGTCCATAATAACCCATCATGATGTTGGGGCCTTTGGCGAGGATTTCGCCGTCACTGTCCAATTTGAGCTCCACGCCTTCAATGGGTGTTCCTACGGTCCCGAGTTTGTGGCCTTGGCCAGTGGGCAAATTCACCGAAAGCACGGGCGACGTCTCCGTCAAGCCATAGCCTTCCTGAATGTTAATGCCGGCGCCAGCAAAGATGCGGGCCAATCGGGGGTTCAATGCCGCGGCTCCGGAGGCGACCGCTTGGGTTTTTCCACCCAGTGCCTCTTGCCACTTGGAGAAGATAAGCTTGCGGGCGAGTTTGAGCTGGGCATAGTACAGTGGCGATTTGCCGCTGTGCTCGTAGTTTTCTGCCAGACCCACGGCCCAGAAGAAGAGGGCTTTTTTCACGCCCGTCAGATCCTTGCCCTTGTCCATGATGCGGTCGTATACTTTTTCAAGCAAGCGGGGAACAGCGGTAAATACTTCAGGATGCACCTCGCGAAGGTTGTCGCCAATGGTCTCCATACTCTCCGCGTAGTAGGTGCCCACGCCGGTGGTTAAGTAGATGTATACAATGACCCGCTCGTAACTGTGGCAGAGTGGTAAAAAGCTCAAGGATTTCGCGCCAGGGCCGACTGGAAGCCGCTGCGAAGACGCCAAGGCATTGCTGGAAATATTGTGGTGGCTGAGCATAACTCCTTTCGGCGTCCCTGTGGTGCCGCTAGTGTATATGAGGGTAGCCAGGTCCTCGGGTTTCACGGCCGCCATGCGGGCCGTCAATTCGGGGCGGTGTGCTTCGTCGGCTACTGCAAATACTTCATCCCAATGGGCGCAGCCCTCAACCGGCACAAAGGAATAAATCTCTTTCAGGCTCGGCACGTCGGCTTGGATGGCCTTGACCTTGTGAAACAGATCGGCGTCACTTAAAAAGCAGTATTTAACCTCGGAGTCGTTGAAAATGAACTTATAATCTTCGGAGGAGATGGTGGGATACACGGGGACATCAATCCCGCCTGCAGAAAGAATACCTTGGTCGCAAATGTTCCACTCCGTACGGTTGTTCGTGGAAATGATGGCAATTTTATCGCCAGGTTTCACCCCGAGGGCGATCAAGCCGAGGGCTAGCTTTTCCGCTTTGGCGACATAGTCAGCGGTAGATAAGGATTCCCATTGGCCGTTGATCTTGGTGTTTAAAGCGTCGGGGCGGGGGTGTTGTTCCAGGGCGTAGTACGCGAAATCAAAGAGGCGAGTAGGAGTCATAAGCGTTGTTGTCGTCGTGAGTATTTAAGGTTGGGTGGTGTAGACGCAAGCGCCCTGCACCCAGGTTTGTAAAACCTTTAACGTCGGAAGGTTGTCTTCCGGGCACGTCGTGAGGTCTTCCGTAAAGATGGTAAAATTTGCCCAAAATCCCGTTTTAACTGCACCTAATTCGTCTTCTTGAAAAGCAGCAAAGGCCGCATCATGGGTCATGCCTTTGAGTGCCTGAGATCTTGAGAGGGCGTTTTCCATTTGAAAGCCATCGGAGGGATGTCCGTCCAAGGCCTTGCGAGCCGTCGCCGCGTAAAGCGTATACAGCGGGTTGACTTCTTCCACGGGGAAGTCTGTTCCCAAGGGGAGTATACCGCCTGCGGCTTGACGCAGCTCTGAGTAGGCATAGGCGTCGGGCATGCGTAAATGTCCTAAGCGATCTACCGCCCAATCCATATCGGACGTGGCATGGGTGGGTTGGACGGAGGGTAGAATTTGACTTTTGCCGCCAAAAAGCGCGAGATCGCCCTTGGAGACGACTTGTGCATGTTCAATTCTCCAACGACTTCCTTCGGGGGCATATGCAAAGTAGGTATCGAGCATCAAGTGATTAGCGGAATCACCAATGGCATGCGTGTTCATTTGCCAGCCCATGGAGGCAATGGCTTCGGCCATGTCCCAGTAGGACACGGTGCTTTGAATTTGCAACCCGTGGTGGTACATCCGATCGTGGTAGGGTTCGCGAAGCAATGCGCCACGACTTCCCAATGCGCCATCGGCGTAGACCTTAAAGCTATGCACGTCCAACAGCGGGGTTTTGAGCGGGCCGCGTTCTTTCCAGGTGAGGAGCTCGTCCTCCGTGGCGGAAACCATGACATAGAGCGGGATGGTAAGCTGACCTTCTTGCTGGAGTCGGTGAATGAGGTCGATGTCATGCGTGGGGAGACCGGCGTCATGCACAGAAGTAAGTCCCAAGGAATAGCACAGGGCCTGTGCGTCGAGCAGCGCTTTGGTGCGTTCGGCCTCGCTAGGCTCAAAGCTTTGGAGCAATTTCTCCGCATTGTCAATAAGGACGCCTGTGGGCTCGCCATTGGGTAAGTGCAGGACCTCTCCGCCGTAGATGCTGCTTTCTGCAGTGATGCCCGAGAGGCTCAATGCCACATCGTTGACGATGACCGCATGTCCGTCAATTCGGCTAAGAATGATGGGTTTGTCGGTAAGACCTGCCAAGGCTTCGTTGGTGGGGTAGGCCATGCCAGGCCAGTCGTTTTGGTCCCAGCCACGGCCGCGGATGACGGGGTCGGTGGGATGTTCTGCGATGTAGGTTCGGACGCGGTCGACACATTCGGACCAGCTTTTTGCGCCCCACAGATTGACCGAATTCATCGCCAATCCCTGCCCTAGGAAATGGGCATGGGCATCGATGAAACCAGGATAGAGGTAGGCCCCATGGAGATCCACCGTATCCATGGCGGCGGGAAGAGTGTTTTTCCCTTCCTCGATGGGATGGATGCCGAGGATTTTGCCGTCTTGAACGGCGATATGACCGTGGAGGTAGTAGAGGCTGTCCCCGTCAAACTGCGCGATGTGGACATTCGTCAATGTAACATCGGCTTCAAAGGCCGGTCCGCAGCCAGGGATACTCACAATGAGCAGTGCAAAAAAGGCGTACAAATATGCTTTCATGCCGGAAAGGTAGGAAGTGCGGGTCGTACCTTTGTCACAAAGCATTATACATGGATTCAGCCGCCTTGACCACCGTCGAAACTGCCAAAGATTTAGGGCTTCTGCCAGAGGAGTTTGCCAAGATTTGTGAAGTCTTGGGTCGAACCCCCAATTTTACCGAGCTCTCCGTGTATTCGGTCATGTGGTCGGAGCACTGCTCCTACAAGAACTCTATTGTTTGGTTGAAGACCCTTCCGAAGGAAGGACCTCACATGTTGGCCAAAGCGGGCGAAGAAAACGCTGGTTTGGTAGACATCGGTGAAGGTTTGGCCTGTGCCTTTAAAATCGAATCCCACAACCACCCCTCCGCCGTGGAACCCTATCAAGGGGCCGCCACAGGTGTGGGTGGTATCAACCGCGACATCTTTACCATGGGCGCTCGCCCCATTGCCCAATTGAACAGTTTGCGTTTTGGCGATCCTACGACCGACCGCACAAAATGGCTGGTTAAAGGAGTGGTGAAGGGCATTGGAAACTACGGTAACTCTTTTGGTATCCCTACGGTTGGGGGTGAGGTATACTTTGACAAATGCTATGAACAAAACCCACTCGTCAATGCGTTTTCCGCGGGAATTGTTGAGGTTGGAGGCCAAATTTCGGCAAAAGCCCAAGGGGTAGGTAATTCCGTGTACATCGTGGGGTCTTCTACCGGGCGTGATGGAATTCATGGGGCTGCGTTTGCTTCAAAAGACTTGAGCGAAGACAGCGCCAATGACATCCCTTCCGTACAGGTTGGGGATCCCTTCCAAGAGAAGCTGCTTCTCGAAGCGACGATGGAGCTCGCAAAAATCGGGGCAGTCCGAGGGATGCAGGATATGGGGGCCGCGGGCATCACCTGCTCAACCAGCGAAATGTCGGCAGGAGGTGGTGTCGGCATGGACATCAATCTGGATAAGGTACCTACCCGACAGGAGGGCATGGAGCCATGGGAAATTCTCCTTTCCGAATCGCAAGAGCGCATGCTCGTGGTCGTAGCCCGAGGCCGAGAAGCGGAGGTCGAAGCGATCTTCGACAAATGGGACATCCATTGTGAACCTATCGGCATAGTAACCGAAGGGCCTTACGTGCGCTATTTCTGGCACGGGGAAAAGCTCGCTGAAATTCCAGCTGAATCCCTGGTGCTGGGCGGTGGGGCTCCGGTCTACCATCGCGAAACACGCGAGCCCGCGTACTATTCGGAGTACCAAAACTTTGACATGGACATGGTTCCATGCCCTGAAGATTTGCAGTCTGTGGCCATGCAGCTAGCGGGCCTACCCAACATTGCTTCCAAGCGTTGGGTCTACGAGCAGTATGACTCCATGGTGGGCACCAAGAACCGCTCTACCAATGAAGCGAGCGATGCGGCCATCGTCAACGTTAAGGGCTCCAAGCGGGCCATTGCCATGACGGTCGATTGCAACAGCCGCTACGTGCATGCGGATCCCGAAGTGGGTACCATGATTGCCGTTGCTGAAAATGCCCGAAACATCGTGTGTTCGGGAGGGGTGCCCTCGGCCATCACCAACTGCCTCAACTTTGGCAATCCCTACAACCCGGAAGTGTATTGGCAATTTGTCGGCGCCATCAAGGGCATGGGCAAGGCCTGTGAGAAGTTTGCCACGCCTGTTACCGGTGGGAACGTCAGCTTCTACAACCAAACCCAAATGGGTGACCGCATCGAGCCGGTTTTCCCCACTCCGACCATCGCTATGATTGGTTTGGTGGAGGATACCAAGCACGTCACGACCATTCCGTTCAAGGCCAAGGGCGATTTGATTTACATGTTGGGAATTTCCCGCGACGACATCTCTTCGAGCCAGTACCTGGTGCACCACCACGGTATTGAGGCCTCTCCGGTGCCCTTCTTTTCCCTAGAGGAAGAATATGCCAATCTAGAGCAGCTCAAAGAACTCATTCGCAAGGGCGTCATTGCGTCTGCGCACGATGTCTCTGAGGGCGGATTGTTTATCGCTTTGTTGGAATCTGCGATGCAGGGCGATTTGGGCTTTGATATTACCACGGATGTGGAGATCCGCCCCGATGCCTACCTCTTTGGCGAGAGCCAGAGCCGAATCGTGGTCTCCGTGACCCCTGAAAATGAAGAGGCATTTATTGACCTCATGATGTTGAATGGGGTGGAGTTTGACCTACTCGGCCATGTCACGAAAGGCGCCATCCGCGTAGACGACGAGGATTGGGGCATGGCAAGCGACTACGCGAAGCCCTACCAGAACGCCTTGGGCGAGCTGTTGGAGGCATAGAGGATACCAGAGTTTAAGGGGAAAAGGCTTGAAGGGAGAAAGAATCCTTTCTCCTTCTGTCTTGGACGCATGCTGTTCCGTGATATGGGCTCCTTCCGGGGTTAACGCAAGCTTGCGCCTACCCCGTCTTCCGCTGCTTTGAGAAACTTGGCCATAGCGCCATCTACTTGTGCGTCTTGCAAGGTCTTGTTGGGGTCCAAGAAGGTGAAACGCATGCCATAAGACAGCTTGCCGTCGGGCAAATTCTTGCCTTGGTACACATCAAAGAGTTCAATGCCTTGCAAGGTCTTTTCTTTCACTTGGCGAAGGCAGGTGTAGAGTTCGCCGTAGCTCAGGCTGGCGTCCACAATGAGTGCCAGGTCCCGCGTGACTTTGGGGAATTTGGACGGTTCGCGGTAGGTGATTTTTACGCGTGAAGCCGCTTTGACAAAACGGTCCCAATCGATGCGCGCAGCCAACACGGGCTGCTTCAGGTCTGCCTGTTTTAAGGCCCAATCGTCCACCCAACCCAGAGAGGCGAGGGGTTGCCCTCCCACGCTGAGCTGAATACCGCCAGCAAATTCTCCGCCTTCGGCCTCCATGCCTTGCTCCTCTGTGTGGAGGCCAAAGCGGTGGCATAGCCCGAGGACTAATCCTTTGAGGGCAAAGAAGTTGATTTTTGCTTCGCCGGTCATCCAATGTGGGCCCGGGTAGCTGCCCGCGAGCCAGAGGCCCAGGGCATGGCGTTCGGACAGGCCATCGGCCGATGTATGGTAGGTTCGGCCAAATTCAAACAGGGCCATATCGGCGTTTTGACGTTTGGCATTGTAACTCACCGCATCCAGGCCTCCAAGCATCAAGCTGGGGCGCATCACTCCCAAATCCTGACTCAAAGGGTTCAAAACGGGTACGACGCTATCCGCCGCGATGCTGGGATGCTGCTCGTAGGCTTGCGCGCGCGTCAGAGAGTTGTTCATGATTTCAAATAACCCTTGACCGACCAGATAGTCCGCGGCTTTGCGGCGAAGCATTTCGGGAGTAATGCGGTCTTCGTGGGCCACGTGCGAACGCATGGCAGGTGGGAAGGAGATGGCATTGAAGCCGTAAATGCGCAAAATTTCTTCGGCGATATCGGCTTCGCGTGTCACATCCCAGCGGTAGGCGGGGACGGATAGGGTCCATGCGCTGCCCGATTCGGCCGTTACGTGAATGTCCAATGATTGGAGGATGCTGCGCATCCGGTCTTCGGGGATGGCTTCGCCTATGCTCGCTTGGATACGCTGCGTATCGATGTGTACGACGCGATCGCCAAAGGGGGCGTCGGCGGATTCAAAGGCATCATAACCGGTGACGTGGGCGTCTGGGAAGATGCTTTGAAGGAGGGTCCAGGCGAGTTCCAGGGCTTCGGTGCCGAGGCTGGGGTCCACGCCGCGCTCATAGCGGAAAGAGGCGTCCGTGTTGAGGCCGTGGCGCTTGGCCCCCTTTCGGATCACGACGGGGTCAAACCAGGCAGATTCTAAGACGATGGAGGTCGTGTCGGCTTGGACGCCAGACTTTAGGCCCCCAAATACCCCGGCCAACGCCATGGCATCCGAAGCGTTGGCAATGACGAGGTCGTCTGCGTGCAGGGTACGCGCTACGCCGTCCAAGGTGGTGAAGGCCTCGCCCGATGTTGCGCGACGCACGACAATGGCGTTGCCATGGAGGGCGCGGCTATCGAAAGCGTGCAAGGGGTGGCCCACGCTGTGTAGGACATAGTTGGTAATGTCCACCAAGGCATTGATGGGCTTAGCGCCAATGGTCTTGAGGCGGCGCTGCAGCCACTCTGGAGAGGGGATGGCAGAAACGCCTTCCACCTTCAGGGCAAAGTAGCGCGGACAGGCGCTTGGGTCTTGGATGTCCAAGGTCAGGCCGGAGCCTACGGCGGGCCATTCGCTCAGCATAGGCGGGCTCCATAGGACCTCCTCGTCGTGGCGCAGCAAGGCGGCTCGCAGGTCGCGGGCCACCCCCATATGGCTCATGGCGTCCATGCGGTTGGGGGTGAGTCCAATTTCAAGAGCGGTGTCGCTCTCCAAGCCGAGGTGTTCGCTCAAAGGCTGGCCGACCACCGCATCCGGGTCAAGGACCAGAATGCCGTCGTGGGATTGGCCCAGGCCAAGTTCATCTTCGGCGCAGATCATGCCCTCCGACACTTGCCCGCGGATTTTACCCTTTTTGATCGTCAGGCCCTCTTCGGAGCCGGTCGGGTAAAGCGTGCAGCCCACTGTCGCTACAGGCACTTTTTGGCCTACCGCGACATTGGGGGCACCGCAGACGATTTCAAGAGTCTGCTCGCCGCCGATGGAAACGGTGGTGCAATTTAGGCGGTCGGCATCGGGATGCTTGATGACCGTGAGGACTTCGCCTACGATCACGCCGCGAAGGCCACCGGGCACGGCGTCTACTTCGTGAACTTTTTCAACTTCCAAACCGGTGGCGGTGAGGAGCTCGGCCATGCGTGTAGCGCTGATGGCGACAGGTAAGTAGTCGTGGAGCCAGTCCTTAGAAATCTGCATACCTGCAAAAATACGGCCTGCAGTGGTTCTGACCTATGGGAGGAAGGGGGGGCGTTCGGGCCGAAAAAAGGAGCCTCAGACTAAGCCAAAAATGAAGAGCGCGTACAAGAAAAACCGCAGGAAGCGCGTGGCCGCGACCCAGAGGAACCAGCGGAAGCGGAAATTGACCACGCCGGCGACGGTACAGACCGGCGGAAAGGGAAGGGGCGTCAGGGCGGCGAGGAAAATAAGCAGACCGCCAAAGCGTTTAATCTGAGCAAAATGCGAGGCGAATCGCACGTCGACTAACTCTTTGATTTTAGGAACGTGATGCAGGCGCTGGCCGAGCAAATAGCTTGCAATACCGCCGAGGTAGGAGACGATGGACAGAAGCCCTACCATCGCCCATGGATACGGAAAGGCATGCGCCCAGAGGATGAAAAAGTCCGGGGGCAAGATGCCAAAAACGACCTCCGAGAGGCCCAAAATAGCCACCACCAAAGACCAATGCAGGCGTTGGGTGGCCAGTTCGGCAATCGATTCGAGGTCCACTAAATAGGTGTTGATGGCCCAAATCACGACCCCAAAAGCGAGGAGCCCCAACCCCAGCTTGCGGAAGCCTTCCAGCAAAAAGCGGTATCCGCCCGAAATGCGGTAGAAGCGGTGGGTCACATGGACCGATCGCCAGAAGGGACGGATGGTGGGGGGGCGGAGTTTCATGGCATAGGGCGGGGCCAAAAGCATGCCAAATTAGGCGATGCTGCCCCAGGCCATTTTATTTCGGGCATAGTCGGTAAAACGCATTCGGAGGGCCGCATGTTCAGGACGCTCCAAACGCGGGTCATCCAGGACCGTAGATTGGGCTTTTTGGCGCGCCCATTCGATGAGCTGTTGGTCCTGCCCCAAATTGGCCACTTTGTAATCCAGCATGCCTGATTGACGGGTGCCCATCACGTCGCCAGGCCCTCGAAGTTGGAGGTCCACATCGGCAATTTCGAATCCGTCGTTGGTGCGGCACATGGTTTCGATGCGCACTTTTCCGTCGTCGCTCAGCTTGTCGCCCGTCATTAAAATGCAGTAAGATTGGTCGGCGCCCCGACCCACGCGGCCCCGCAGTTGGTGCAGCTGGCTGAGGCCAAAGCGTTCGGCATTTTCGATGACCATGACACTGGCGTTGGGTACGTTCACACCCACTTCAATGACCGTGGTAGCCACCATGAGCTGGGTCTCGCCGCGTGAAAAGCGCCCCATTTCCCATTCTTTGTCTTCGGATTTCATCCGGCCGTGGACAATGCTTATTTCATACTGGGGCCGGGGGAAGTCTCGGCAAATGCTTTCATAGCCGTCCATGAGGTCTTTGAAGTCCATTTTTTGGCTTTCCTCGATGAGCGGGTAGACGATGTAAATCTGTCGGCCCTTGGCAATTTCTTCCTTGAGAAAGCCCCAAACTTTCAGACGGTTGTGGTCCGTGCGGTGCACCGTTTGGATGGGTTGGCGGCCCGGCGGAAGCTCGTCAATGACACTCAGGTCCAGGTCGCCATAGAGACTCATGGCCAAGGTGCGTGGGATGGGCGTGGCGGTCATAACCAAAATATGTGGGGAGATGGCGTTTTTTTTGCGGAGCCGTGCACGTTGAGCAACGCCAAATCGGTGTTGTTCATCCACAATGGCCATGCCGAGTTGCTTGAATTCGACCGGATCTTCCAGGATGGCATGGGTGCCCACTAGGAGGTCCAACTCACCGGTCTTAAGGGCTGCGAGCAGGGGTTTTCGGGCCGAAGCCTTCACGGAGCCCGTCAACAATCCAATGCGCAATCCCAAGGCCTCACACCAAGGTTGCAAGCTGGCAAAATGCTGTTGAGCGAGAATTTCCGTCGGCGCCATCAAGCAGCCTTGGAAGCCATTGTCGATGGCCATGAGCAGCGCCATGAAAGCCACCATGGTCTTGCCCGAACCCACGTCGCCCTGCACCAAGCGGTTCATATGCAAGCCGCTGGCGGTGTCTTTGCGAATCTCTTTGAGGACGCGCTTTTGGGCGCCGGTCAGTTCAAAAGGCAAATGTTCCGCGTAAAATTGGTTAAACGCTTGGCCGACCGCTTGAAAAACCAGCCCGCCCTGTTGGTGCAAACTCGCCTGCCGCTTAAAGGCGAAGACCAACTGGTCCAAGAAAATCTCTTCAAAGGCCAAGCGCTGGCGGGCTTTGGCCAGGACGTTTGGATCGCTGGGAAAGTGCATGATGCGGAGGCATTCGTTGCGCGAGGCCCAGCCGGCTTGCTGCACGATCGCAGCGGGCAACCAGTCGCCCCCTTGCGCGGGCCATTCCAGGAACAAACTTTGGATGAGCTTGCTGAGCCCGCGTGCGTGCAGTCCCATGCTGCTGAGCTTTTCCGTCGTGGAATACACCGGGAACAAGCCCTGCACAGGACTTTGCTGAAAGGAATTCCACGTTTCGAGCTCCGGATGTGCCATGTTTTTGCGCCCCTGAAAGTCTGTGACGCGCCCCACGGCGACATAGTCTTCGCCGGGCTTCAGCGACTTCTCGACCCAGCGAATGCCCTTAAACCATACCAGTTCCACGCTGCCGTCTGGACCAATCAGCTGTGCGGTTAAACGTTTCTTGGGACCGCCGCCCTGCGTCTGGATCTGGCTCAGCACGCCCCGGACTTGGACCTCTGATGGTCCGGCCTCGACGTGGCCGGCCGAATACAGCACCGACCGGTCCATGTACCGAAACGGAAAGTGGTTCAGTAAATCCTCGTAGGTCCGAATGCCCAGCTCGCCCGCCAGTGCCTGCGCCCGCTGTGGGCCCACGCCTTTGAGGTAGGTAATGGGGGTATCTGCGTTCCACGATGCCATGCTCAAATTTAGGGTTAACTTCAAGCCCTCATGGACGCAAATCGCACAAGCCCCTCTGAAGCCGGTCTTTTGCTCGGCGATGGCCTGCTTTTGGCCGCATCCTTTCTGGGCTGGGCGAGCGTGCGCTTTGGCGATCTCCGGGCCGAAAACCCTCTTTATTACGACCAGTACGTGACGCTTTTTTCGCTGGTGATGCTGCTTTGGTTGGCCCTCGCGCTCGGGCTAGGGGTACACCGGCTGCCGGCGGGGGTAGAAATTCGGCGCGTCCTTTCTCGTTTTTACCGCCTTTTCCTCGTGCATGCGGCACTTCTGGCCGTTTGGGTCGTCTCCCTCAAGACATCCACTTTTTACTCGCGCGCCTTTCTGCTGCTCTTTTTGGGGACCTATGCCCTCTTGGGAACGGGGTTTCGCATGTTTTGGGTCCAACTGCTTCGCGCCCGTTTCCGCTCCGGCGTGGGTTTGCGCCGAATGGCGACTGTGGGGGTCCATGGCCCCTGGGAACGCGTCCATGCTGAGCTTGAGCGGCATCCTGAATACGGCTACCGCCTCGTTCAGCACGCTGCGCACCTCTCCGAACTTTCCCCCGAATCCCTTGACGAGCTTTGGGTCGCCCCCGAATTGGCCGTGGAAGCCCTGGAATGGACCGATGCCCACAGTCTACGACTCCGCCTCGTTCCCGATTTAGGCTTTCTCGGAGCGCAGCGTACCCGCATTCTGCCCTTGGGTGATCTTCCCATTTTGGAGTTGCGCCCCGAACCGCTCAGCTATGGCCTTCGTGCCTGGCTTAAACGCACCCTCGACCTGGTAGGCGCTAGCCTGGGCTGCCTACTCCTGCTTTCTTGGATGATACCGCTGCTCGCGCTCTTTTTAGTGCCTCGCGGGGGCCTCTTTTACCGTCAGACGCGCTACGGCTGGGGAGGCAAACCCTTCCAAATTTGGAAATTCCGGACCATGGTGCCCGACGCCGACGGTTCACGTCAGGCCACCGCCGGGGACGATCGCATCACTCCCTTGGGGCGTTGGCTTCGCGCTGCGCATGTGGACGAGCTTCCTCAGCTTTGGAATGTCCTCCTTGGCCACATGAGTTTGGTGGGTCCGCGCCCGCACATGACCTCCGACCACGAGGCCTACGGGCAGGCCATTCGCGCCTACGGTATCCGGCACTGGGTTAAACCGGGAATGACAGGCCTTGCACAAGCCCGCGGCCTGGTAGGCGAAAAGGACGCGGCCTCCATGCAAGAGCGGCTCCAAGCGGATCTCTACTACGTGGAAAACTGGTCCTTCCTCCTGGACCTAAAAATCATCGCGTCGACCTTGCTTGGGTTGAAGCGTTGGGTGTGACGATCGCCGCGAAACGGCCGCAGCGAGAGAGCGAGGAAGCGAGAGAGCTAGAAGGCTAGAGAGCTAGGCAGCTTTTTTTAAAACCAGGAAATTTTCGTGATTCCTTCGATGCCTTACCCGCGGAGGCGGCTCGCCAAGTTTGCATAGGCTTGCGTAACGGCAGGCCATGTGTAGTGCGTGGATTCGGCGGTGAAAGTGGGGATGTGGTCAGCCTGTTTCCAAGCAGTTTGGAGGTCCGAGGGGGTGCTGAAGTAGGAGGCGTTCGGACCCAGAACGGCGCGGTTGAAAACATTGTCGTGGGCGGAAATTCGGCACCCGGCAGCCATGGCCTGAAGGAGGCCTGGATTGGTGCCCCCCGCGGAATGCCCGTGCACATAGATACGGCAGCCCTGACGGAGCGCCTGCGTGAACTGTGGATCAAAATTGGCGTGGATCCGAATGAAATGAGGATGAGCACCAAAGCGTTTGAGAAGGGTTTGGGCGTAGGTATTGGACCAATCGCCTAGGACGGCCACAGGGCCTTCGTCCAAGAGGGCGTCGAGGGCAAGGTCGATGTTGTTTTCTGGAACCAAACGGCAGAGGAGGAGTGCATAGCCGCCAGAAACCAGGCCGTTTTCTTCCAAGGTTTGTGTCAGTGCTTCATCGCTCAGTGGCGAAGGTGATTCTACGCCGTAAGCAATTTCTTCAATGGGAAGCTGGTAGGTTTGGAGGTGGGCGCTGATGCCCGGATTGTCGGAGACCAGTACCTGAGCGCCATGGGTAGCCCAGGCTTCCGCGCGGCGCAGGTAGGCCCGCACGGCTGGGGGGTACTTGCCGCGCATCCATTCAAGACCGTCCATGTGCACAGCCAAGGGGCTGCGGCCGCGCCAAAAGGTCCACCTCAGCCATGGCCCGCTGCTGGTAGTTCCTAGGGCAAAGTGGGCATCGGGCTGCCATGGTTTGAGGGCGCGAAGACTGATCCAATCGTAGACAAATTGTCCGGCGGAACCCATCCAGGATTCCGGGTCGAGGTGGCGGGCTCGCTGGATGCCAGGATAATGATAGGTTCGGTCGGGATGGGCCGAAGAGGTGCTGATCCACACGCGGTGCCCCAGATCCGCCAATCCGCGTCCGACGTGGTCGACCATTTCTTCGTAGCCACCATAGCGGTTGGGCATGCCGCGCGAACCCGTGAAGGCGATGAAATGGCCTGCATCGGCGTAGCCCTTTACCAGGGCGGTGCCGGCAGCCTCCCACGTGAAGGCCTCCGAGGGAAGGGGAAGGGCGATGTTGGGTGCAAGGATGGCCTCAGCCAAAGCATGGGCATGGGGCGAAGCGGTTCGGACATAGTGGGCTAAAAGACTGGCCGACTCGGCCGCAGAGGAGATCACAACGTCACAGCCCGCATGGAGGCCTTCTAGGGCCGTCAGTCCAAAGGTTTCAAATAAGGAAGGGACTAGCACGCCGGTGCTGGCGGCGAGAACGTTAGGTACCTCCTCGGGGGCAAGGGCGGGTTTCCATTGCGCGTCCACGCCAAGGGCCTGCGCGCGTGCGAGGGCGTCGCGGAGCTGGCGCACATACCGGCCGTGGTTGGGCGCGGCATCCCCGTAAAGGGTGAGTGGCGCATCAAAACCCCGCCCTTTGAGCAGAATCCAGGCTTCTACGGCGGCCACTTGATTTTTAAGGCCTTCCACACGGCCTAAAACCACCCAACCACGGCGCTCTGGGGCAGTGGGTGCTTTGGGGAGGTGGTCCCGGCCTAGGGCAACGGTTCGGACGCTGGCGCCCAATCCGGTGGCTTGTCGAATGCGCGCAGCTTCCGTGTCTGTACTCGTAAAGAGCACATCGGCCGACCAGGCCATTTTGTGGAGCGGTTGGCGCAGGAATAGGAGTCCAATGGTCGGCCAGCGGTCGCCGCTGAGCAGCGCTCGGCCAAGCATTTTGGCAAACTCCACCCAGGGAGTAGGGAGATAGCGAAGCAGGAAGGAGCGCTTGCGGTCGTAGGCGCTGTAATCAACCCAGACCGTGGAAATCGCCCACTTCAGGCGAGGGTGGGCTTTTCGGGCCGCATAACAGGGGTACTGATCGGCGAGCCGGCCTAGGTTCATGGAGTGGAGAATGTCCCACGTATCCGTGGCGAGCGCCCGCTGAAGGTCCGCCGTTTCGGTGACCAGTTGGACCTGATGGCCTTGGGCTTGAAGCGCTTGGAGGGTTTGCGTCAAATGCACCGTGTCGCCACCGGGTTGGCGATGTAGCGTTCGGCGGGCAAAAAAGAGGACCTTCACGCCTTAAATGTACTGCGCCCCTGCCGTACCTTCGGGAAGCAATCCAATAAAACGACTTGGCCATGGCAGTTCCAAAATTTCTTGTCGGCGACAACACCGACCACCCCGAAAATGTCTTCATTATTCACACGGAATATCCCCGTTTTGTGATGGATTTGGACAGCGATGAAGTGGAATGGTTGGATGACATTGAAGGGGAAGATGAAACGGAATTGACGGACGAAATGTCCAAGCTCCTCGACGAAGCCAACACCTTCTACATCCGTGAGGTGGAGCGCTACGAGGCGATGGAAGACTGATGCGCTGGGACTTTCAGTGGCGAGAGAATATTCCTCTGGCCCTGCCGGTCATCGTCGGACAAATCGGCCACATTGCGGCGAGTGTCGCGGACTCCATGATGGTGGGCGCCCTGGGAACCATTCCCTTGGCGGCGGTCTCTTTGGCTAGTTCGATTGCTTCGGTACCCCTTGTTTTTGGCATCGGTATGGCCTACGGGCTCACGCCCATGGTGGCGCATGCGATGGGGCAGGCGCGTCCATTCAAAGCGGTTCGCTTGCTCAAAAACGGCACAGTCGTCAATGCCTTCACGAGTGCGTTCATGTTTCTTTTTGCCCTGGTTCTATTCTGGGGGATACAATTCACAGGTCAAGAGCCGGCGGTGGTGGAAGAGGCCCGAACGTATTTGTGGATTATCATGGCGTCCTACCTGCCGTTCATGCTCTTTATGTCGGCCAAGCAGTATTTGGAGGGCATGGGCGATACGAAAACCCCCATGCGGATTTCCCTGTACGGAAACGTGGGCAACATTGGGCTCAATGCGCTGCTGATTTATGGATGGGGACCCTTTCCGGAATGGGGAATTGTTGGCGCTGGGGTAGCCACCATCATAGCGCGAGGCTATATGATGATGGCGGCGTGGTGGTTTGTGCTGCGTCGTGGGAAGGCCGACCCGGCCGATTGGCTCCGCGCAAAGGTGACCGGCTATCCCATTCGGGCCCTACTCAAGATTGGCATCCCCTCAGGCTTCCAGTACATCTTTGAGGTCAGTGCATTTGCGGCGTCGGCTTGGATTATCGGCACCCTCGGGGCCACGCCCTTAGCGGCGCATCAAGTGGCCATCAGCTTGGCGTCGATATCCTACATGGCAGCGACGGGACTTGGGGCGGCTGCCACGATTCGAATAGGGCAGGCCATGGGGCGAAAAGACTTAGCGGGCGCAAAGGCTGCGGGGACGAGCCTCTTTCTCATAACGATCATTTTTATGGCCTTAACCGGCCTGACGTTCTTCGTGTTCCGGCACCAGTTGCCCTGGGCCTACACGCAAGATCCGGCGGTGGTCGCGAGCGCCGCGGCCTTGTTGGTGGTGGCGACGATTTTCCAAATTTCAGACGGCGTCCAAGCCACTGCGCTCGGTGCTTTGCGAGGCATTCAAGATGTCCGCGTCCCCACGGCCATCACATTTGTGGCCTACTATGTCATCGCGCTTCCCTTGGAATGGTACTTTGGCCACATCCTTGGGTGGGGTGCAGTAGGCGTATGGTCCGCCTTAGCGGTGGGACTCACGGTCAGTGCGGTGTGGTTGAGTCTGCGTTTTTACCGCGGAATGGAGCGACGCAGAGTGGCCTAGTGCCGTGTCGGCTCAGGCAAAGTTGCGTGCCTCCTCTTCCGTTACAGGGTTTCCACCGAGAATGTGGAGGCGTTCCACCACGTTCCGTAGCTGGCGCACATTGCCCGACCAATCCATGGAAGCTAAATGAGCCATGGCGCCGGGGCTAAATGTTTTGCGTCCTTCTTCGGCAAGCTGTTCCAGAAAATGCTCCACAAGTACAGGAATGTCCTCACGTCGATCGTTCAAGGGCGGTACGTCGATGACGATCACGCTGAGGCGGTGGTACAAGTCTTCCCGAAACCTTCCCGCCGCAATTTCTTCCTTGAGATTTTTATTGGTCGCGGCCAGCACACGTACGTTGACAGAAATGGACTTCCCTGCCCCCACGGGGGTGATTTGGTTCTCTTGAAGCGCGCGGAGCACTTTCGCTTGGGCCGAGAGACTCATGTCCCCAATTTCATCCAAAAAGAGGGTGCCCCCATCGGCCAATTCAAATTGGCCTTTGCGGTCCTTGATGGCCGAGGTAAAGGAACCTTTGACGTGTCCAAACAGTTCGGATTCAATCAACTCTGAAGGGATGGCTGCACAGTTAACCTCGATGAATGCCTGCTTGGAGCGAGCGCTGAGCTGATGAATTTGGTTCGCGACAATCTCCTTGCCGGAACCATTGGGTCCCATGATGAGTACGCGGGCATCCGTGGGCGCGACCTTTCGAATCATGGCCCGCACCACGTCAAGTGCTTCGGACTTCCCAACCATGGTGAACCGCTTATCCACTTTTTTGCGGAGACGCACGTTTTCTTGGAGCAATTTTTTACGGTCCAAGGCTTGGCGAATCGTGGTCAGTAGACGATTCAAATCAGGCGGCTTGGCGATGTAATCGTAGGCGCCTTTGCGAATGCACTGTACCGCGGTATCCAGGTCACCATGGCCGGATATCATCACAAAAGGAGTGTCCCCAAAGTGCTCCATGGCATAATCGAGGACTTCGAGGCCATCTTTTTTGGGCATCTTGATGTCGCACAAGACCAAGTCAAACGTGGACTCACCGAGCAGATGGATGGCCTGTTCTCCATCCTCCGCCTCTTCGATGAGATGGCTCGTGCTCTCGTTGGCCAAAATGTTGCGCAACACATTTCGGATGGCTTTTTCGTCTTCTACAACCAGGATGCGCGCCATGGACATTGGGGGGTTTGGAGGCTGCTCCAGACGCCTTCTTTGAGGGCATATCCGCTGAGCAGCATCGTAGTAAAGTTAATTCGATCTAAAATAAGCTGGATTTGCAAGGCGCTCACCTGCAAGGTGTCGGCGCGCATTTCCAGCATACCAGGCATCAAAAGCCGTTCCACTCTGGTTGATTGGACAAGAATTTTTAGGAGACTGGGGAGTTCGTCGAGGGGGAATTTGGCCCGGTAGTCAGCGAGTGCCAACATCGGCTGTCCATGTGCCCCGGCTAGGACGTTAAAAAGCGTATCAAAACTTCCGGAAGAGCCAATCAAAGTTTGGCATGGGACATGGTTTAGCCAGGCCCACAAAGGGGCTAAAACCTCTTCCATGTGCGCCGAAATTCGGGCGCAATCCGACGGGGTCATAGGGTCCGAGGGCTGGAAGCGTTCCGCCAATCGCGTCACGCCTAGCGGAAAGGATTCTGCATAGAGCACATCCGCCCCGCTCAAGAGAATGAATTCTGTGCTTCCGCCGCCGATGTCCATGATGAGGCGGGTATCTGCCACCTCGGGCCACGCTTGAGCCACGCCGCCTGCGATGAAGGCCGCTTCCTGATCCCCGTCGATGATGTTCACGGGGATGCCCGTCTCGCGTTCAATGCGCGCTGCGACCTCTTTGCCATTGCGCGTACTGCGCATCGCCGACGTGGCAAAGGCATACCCACGGTTCGCCCCGGCTTCTTGGGCCCATGTTTTGAGTTGATGCATCGCGGAAAGGGCCCGAGCCTCGGCATCTGGGGCGATTTCGTCGGAACGTAGCCCCCCTGCACCCAATTTCACAGGCAGTTTTTCGCTGCGGAGGGCCTGGCCTTCAGCGTTCCGAACAAGGAGGTTGAACGTGTTCGTGCCGAGATCAAAGATGGCTAGGACGTCGGCTGATTGCGAATCCATACGTCCATTTGAGGGAAGGCAATCGTGATGCCGTGCTGCCGGAATGCGGCGTCGATGGCAAAGCGGAGTTCAGATTTGGTGAACTCGATGCGAAAGAGGTTCGTGCTGTGGAAATTTGCGCGAAATACCAAGGTGCTATCGCCAAAATCACGGAATTGAACGCTTGGTTCGGGGTCATTGTCTACGTCCGCCATATCCGCCATGCACTTCAGGAGCACTTTTTCGACCAACCGGGTGTCGGAGCCATAGGCCACGCCCACTTCCACATGAAAGCGAGTGGCCGCGTGCTGGTGGCTCCAATTGATCACGCCTTGGTTAGTCAACTGGCTGTTGGGCAGAATGACGGCGATGTCATCGCGTGTCAAAATTTTGGTCGTTCGGAGGCCGACTTCGCGCACCTTGCCGACGAGGTTGTTGATCTCAATGATGTCTCCGGCGGTGACGCTGCGTTCGGTCAATAAGATGATGCCCGAGATAAAGTCCTTGAAGGTGTCCTGGAGACCCAAACCCAAACCGACAAATAGTGCGGTCGAGTAGGCGAGGATCACGGTGACCTCAACGCCCGAGAAGTCCAGGGTAAAGAGGATCGTAATGATCCAGATCATATAATTGATGAGCTGTCGCAGCGCATAGGCGGTGCCGCGGTCTACCCGGCGGCGCTTGACGGCCCGACGAAATGCTTGCTGAATCAAGAAAGTGAAGACCCGGGCTAAGGTCAGGATGAATAGCACCTGAAGCACATTGAAGACCGTGACGTGTACGGTCCCGTATTCAATCACGGCGAAATCGAGGAGTTCTTGGGTAGCCATGCCTTAAAGTTAAGGTTTCATGCGAATCCACTTCCACAAATCGCCATAGCCCACTTTCTTTCCATAGGAGAGGATGCCAATGCGGTAAATGCGTCCAGCGAGCCAGGTCGTCCCTAGGAAACCGAGAACGAGCAGGCTCATGCTCGCCGCCAATTCGGGCCAGGGTACGCCAAAGGGCAAGCGAATCATCATGGCGATGGGGGACGAGAATGGAATCATGGAGAGCCAGAAGGCGACGGACCCACCGGGGTTTTCGATGATTTGGGTCGCCAGCACGAAGGTGATGACCAAGGGCATGGTCAAAGGAAGCATGAACTGCTGGGTATCCGTTTCCGAATCCACCGCCGCTCCAACCGCGGCAAAGAGGGCTCCATACAGCAGGTAGCCGCCCAGAAAGTAGAAGAGGAAGGACCCCGCGAGCAGAGGGAGATTCAAGGATTGGAGGGTTCCCGTTATCTCGCTGGGGATGACCGAGGCCGCGGCTGGATTGGCAGCCAGCTCGGCCGCATCGGGACTGAGAAGCCCCAGGGTGCTGACGGCCGTGAGGATGGCTCCGGTCAATACCACCCAAATGAGGAATTGCAGGAGTCCCACGGCGGCAATGCCCAAGATTTTACCCAGCATCAGTTGGGTAGGCTTCACAGAGGAAACGATCACCTCGACAATGCGCGACGTTTTTTCTTCGATGACGCCACGCATGATTTGGGCCGCGTATAAAAATGTGAAGATGTAGACAAAGAAGCCCGCTCCGAACCCAATGGCCATCTTGATACCGATGGCACTTTCTTCCGCGCCTTCGTCCGTCAAGTCCAAGGTCCGGATGGATACGCGGGTCTGCGCTTGGGCAACCAAGGCGGGATCCACTCCGCGGAGTTTAAGCTTCTCCTCCGTGGCGGCGCTTTCCAAACTGCCTTCCAATTGGCGGACGACCTCCATGGAAACATCGTTTTTGGAATACAAACGGGTATTTCGGAGAATGTAGTCGGGGTCGCCATTCTCCGAGGGAGGTAGAAAGAGCAATCCATCGAATCGGTCGGTCTCCTTCAAGGCGTCAATGGCCTGCTGCTCATCAAATTCAGCCGGATCGAGATAGTCTAGTTGGGCGGATCCAACGCGATCGGTGCCTAAGAGCAGATAGGAATGGTCCACCACGAGTAAATGCTGTTCGGGGTCGTCGGACAAAGCCGAAATCGCTGCGGGAGCCACAATCAGCGCTCCAAAAAACAAGGGTCCAATCAACGTCATCAAAAGGAAGGACTTCTTCCGGACTCGAGATAAGAATTCTCGCTGGGCGACAATGGTAAATGGACTCATGACTGGACGCTTTGAATGAATATGTCGTTCATACTGGGAAGGACTTCCTCGAAGGAGATGGGTTCACATTGATTGGCGAGAACCTGCATCAAGGCGCCAGCCATGGGCGCATTGGCTTGAAAGTGGACCGCTTGGTGTCCGCTTCGGGCATCTCGTTGGATGGGTTGAGCGTGAACGCCCTCAGGGAGGACGAACGCAGCCGGTGCATCGCCGCGAAATACGAGCTTGTACTCGTTCGATCGGTGCGCATCGCGAATGGCTTGGACACGGCCATCGAGCACTTTTTTCCCGTGGTTCAATAGCGCGATGTGCGTGCAAAGTTCCTCCACGCTTTCCATCCGGTGGGTCGAAAGGAGTATAGTGGCGCCCGCTTGGTGCAACCGCATCATTTCATCCCGGATCAACGCAGCATTCACCGGGTCAAAACCACTGAAAGGCTCGTCAAAGATGAGCACCTTGGGTTCGTGCAAGACGGTCGTGATAAATTGGATTTTTTGGGCTTGGCCCTTGGAGAGTTCTTCCACTTTTTTATCCCACCAGGATTGGAGCTCCCAGCGCACAAACCACTCTTTGAGCTTGGTCTTGGCCTCGGCCGCGGGCATGCCTTTCAGCTGGGCGAGGTAAATCGCTTGTTCGCCCACTTTCATCTTTTTGTACAGGCCTCGCTCTTCCGGCAAGTACCCAATGCGGCGGGCGTGTGCTGCAGTCATATTCTCCCCGTCAAAAATCAGGCGCCCAGCATCCGGTTCAAATATTTGGTTGACCATGCGCAGAAACGTAGTCTTTCCTGCCCCGTTGGGGCCAAGCAGGCCGTAGATACTTCCTTCAGGGATGGCCAAATCCAGCGAATCCAGGGCGGTAAATGAACGGTATTGCTTTCGGAGTCCTTGGGCTTCAAGAATGGTACGCATGGGAGAGGAATTAAGGGGCGATTTTCGGCGCTGAACTGAGTTCTGTTAAAGTTACAAAAGCATCTTGGACCGTGGGGATGTGGTCGACGACCAGGCTGATGCGTGGCCCTTTCTGTTTCATGCGGTAGCGTTGCGGAAAGGCTTGGATTTTCGCCAAAAAATTCATCAGTACCTCCTGGGGGGGAGCTTCATGGGCCTCCTCGGGGAAGTAGCATAGGAGCTTTCCCGCTTTGAGAACCATTTTGTCAAAGCCCAAAGACTGCCCAAGCCAACGCAACCGGAGGGATGTCATCAAGCGCTCGGCCTGTGGAGGCAGTGCGCCGAAGCGGTCGACGAGGCCGGCCACATAGGTCTGGAGTTGGGCCTCCTCTTTGAGGTCGTTGAGCTCGCGGTAAATGCGTAAGCGCTCCTCCACGAAATTGATGTACTGGTCGGGGAGAAGCAACTCCAAATCCGTGTCCAATTGGCATTCCCGTTCTTTGGGATCCCATCCTCCACGTTGGTCGGCATAAAGGTCTTTGAACTCGTTCTTCTTCAGTTCGTCGACGGCCTCCCCCAACAATTTTTGGTAGGTATCAAAGCCCAAGTCATTGATGAATCCCGATTGCTCTGCTCCGAGGAGATCCCCAGCGCCCCGAATTTCGAGGTCGCGGAGGGCAATTTTGAATCCGCTGCCCAAGTCTGAAAACTGCTCCAAGGCCTGCAAGCGTTTGCGGGACTCCTCTGGCAAGCCAGCCAAGGGCGGTGCAATCAAATAGCAGAAGGCTTTTCGGTTGGAGCGTCCAACTCGCCCGCGCATTTGGTGCAAATCACTCAAGCCAAACATGTGCGCCTGGTGAATGATCATGGTGTTTGCATTGGGGACGTCCAAGCCACTTTCAACAATCGTGGTACTGACCAAGATGTCAAAATCTCCCGCCATGAAGTCGAGAAGAATCTTTTCAAGGTCATGCCCTTTCATCTGACCATGGCCTATGGCAATCCGAGCATCAGGCAACAAACGTTGAAGCATTCCAGCCACCTCCGAGATGTTCTCCACGCGGTTGTGGATGAAAAAGGCCTGACCTCCGCGGCTGATCTCGTAGGACAAGGCATCGCGAATCCCCGCCTCGTTGAAACCCATGATGTGTGTTTCGATGGGTTGACGGTTGGGTGGCGGCGTGGTCATCACACTGAGGTCTCGGGCCGCCATCAGTGAAAATTGAAGGGTTCGCGGAATCGGCGTGGCCGTGAGGGTGAGGGTGTCGACATTGACTTTGAGGGTCTTGAGCTTGTCCTTGACATTCACGCCAAATTTCTGCTCTTCATCAATGATAAGGAGACCCAAATCCTTAAACGTCAACTCCTTGCTGACCAGTTTATGGGTACCAATCAAAACATCAATCTGCCCTTTTTCCAAATCTTCAGCTATCGCGCGGACCTCTTTGGCGCTGCGAGAACGGTTGATGTATTCCACCCGAGCCGGAAATCCCTCCAAACGCTTTTTAAACGTTTGGAAGTGTTGAAAAGCTAAAATCGTGGTGGGAACGAGCACCGCCACTTGCTTGCTGTCGGCCACTGCTTTGAAGGCCGCGCGCACGGCCAGCTCGGTTTTGCCAAATCCCACGTCCCCGCATATCAATCGATCCATGGCAATGGGACTTTCCATGTCCGCTTTGATGTCCGCGGTGGCCTTTTCTTGGTCGGGGGTGTCTTCGTATTGAAAAGAAGCTTCCAATTCATGCTGCAGGTAGCTGTCTGGAGAAAAGCCAAATCCTTGGGCCTCCTTGCGCTTGGCATATAGTTGAATCAAGTCGTACGCCAATTGCTTGACACGAGTCTTGGTTTTCTTTTTCAGGCTTTGCCACGCAGGCGAACCCAATTTGTGGAGGACCGGGGTGCTTCCTTCTTTGCCATTGAATTTGGCAATCTTGTGCAAGCTGTGAATACTGACATATAGGATGTCCGAATCTTTGTAGACCAATTTGATGGCCTCTTGCATTTTTCCTTGGACATCAATTTTTTGGAGTCCCCCAAACTTGCCTATGCCGTGGTCAATGTGGGTAACAAAGTCGCCCACCTGAAGGGAGTTGAGTTCCTTGAGCGTAATGGCCTGGGCCTTGTCCAGCCCGTCGCGGAGGCGGAATCGCTGATAGCGCTCAAAAATTTCATGGTCCGAATACACCACGCGCGGCCCCGAAGGATCTTCCCACCCATGGTGCAGCGCTGAATCGAGCCAATGAATCTCCATGGTTTCATCGGGTTGAAGATCTTGAAGAATACTCGCGAGGCGCTTCTGCTGTGGAGGCAGACTGCACATGATCCACAATTCTCGGCCCGCCTTGTGCTGTGCGGACAGGTGCTCCAGGAGTAGGGTGAAATTCTTGCCAAAGGCTGGCTGAGGCAAACTCTGCCATGCGATCACCTTGTCGGTGCTAGCTTCCGTGACATAGGTTCGCCCTTGAAGTAGGTGACGGATGTGGGCGCCCGAAGCATAGAGAGCATTCGGCTCCATAGGCCGTACACCTCCGTCAAACGCCACATAGGCGGCTTCCGCGAGGTCATAGCCCTGATTGAGTTTGTCGACCAAAAAGTCCGCGTCTTCAATCCATAGGAGGCTCTCTGGGCCGGCATACTCCAGCAAGGACTCTCGCTGCTCCGTGCGTCGTTTGTCTTCGACGTTGGGCACAAGGGTCATGGCCGAAACATGGCCTTCGCTCAGCTGACTATCCACTTCAAAAGGCCGGATGTCATCGATTTCATTGCCAAAGAATTCAATGCGGTGCGGGTGGGCATGAGCAAAGGAGTACACGTCGACAATCCCCCCACGCACGGCAAATTGACCGGGCTTTTCGACAAAATCAACCCGTTCAAACCGCATGTCAAAGAGGCTTTCATTGAAGAATTCCAGGTCCAATTTGTCCCCTCGTGCAATCCGCAGGGATTTGCTCCCAAAGGTTTTACGGGTCACCACTTTTTCCGCGAGGGCCTCGGGGTAAGTGACGACGATGCACTGATCCCGCTGAAGGCGTTCGAGGGCCTCGGCGCGCAAGCCGATATTGGCATTGTCTACTTGATCCCGCTCGGCGTAGGGCTTGCGGTAGGAGTCGGGAAAGAAAAAGGCCTTTCCAGGTCCCAGCAATTTCTCCAGGTCATTGAGGAAGTACGCGGCATCTTCCTTGTCTGAGCGCACCACGACCAGGGGGCGTTGGAGCGCTTCCCACGCCAGGGCGGCGAGAACTGATTTGAGGGATCCCCGCACGCCAGACAGCCCCACAGGGCTTCCGGCGGGGGTGGTCGACCATGCGGCGAGAAACGCATGTAGCCGCGCATCTGCGCGGTAGGCATCAAGAAGTGCTCTCATTCATTGTGCTCCGACCGCAAAAATGACTCGGCCTCGAGGACCATCGCGGTAGATCCCACAAAGTACGGGACTCGCTGGTGAAGTTCGGTGGGTTGAAGGTCTAAAATTCGAGTAAATCCATCTGTTGCACGCCCCCCGGCTTGCTCGGTGATAAAGGCTAAAGGATTGCATTCGTAGAGCAAGCGAAGCTTGCCCTGTGGATTTTTTGTGCCGGTCGGATAAATGTAAATGCCCCCCTTGATCATGTTCCGGTGCAAGTCGCTGACCAACGAACCAATGTAGCGGCTGGTGTAGGGCCGTCCGCTGGCGGGGTCAAGCTCCTGGCAGTACTTCAAATAGCGCTTCACCCCCGCCGGGAAGTGCACGTAGTTTCCTTCATTGATGGAGTAAATCTGGCCGCGTTCCGGGAAGCGCATGTTGGGATGGGAAAGGCAGAAGGTGCCAATGCTTGGGTCGAGTGTGAACCCGTTGACCCCATGACCGGTGGTAATGACGAGCATGGTGCTGGAGCCGTAAATCACATAGCCCGCGGCGACTTGTTCGCGGCCGGGTTGCAAGAAGTCCTCCAGGGTGACCGGCGTGCCGACTGGGCTGATGCGGCGGTAGATGCTGAATATGGTGCCAATGGAGACGTTGACATCCACGTTGGTCGAGCCGTCCAAGGGGTCCATGAGAACGACGTATTTGGATTCGTTGTGGGCCTCATCGTCAAAGGCGATGAAGTCCTCGAGCTCTTCCGAGGCCACCCCACAGACTTCACCCATCGATCGAAGGGCCCGGATAAATGTGTCGTTCGCAAAGACATCCAGCTTCATTTGGTTTTCGCCTTGGATGTTTTCGGAACCGGCCAAACCTAAAATATCCGCCAGTCCGGCTTTGTTGATTTCGCGGTTGACGACCTTGGCCGCCAAGCGAATAGAGGATAGCAATTGCGAGAGTTCCCCCGTGGCGTAGGGAAACTTTTCCTGGTTTTCTACCAGAAACTCGCCCAGGGTGGTGGGGCGATGTGGGCTCATAAGACAATAATCAAGGGTTGCCCTAAAGATACGGGAAGGTGCTACTTTTGGCATTGTGAAGGCACAATTCAAGGATGTTTCGCTCCGTTGGGCAGACAAATCCGATTTTCCCCGAGTTCTGGAGCTCATTCAAGAGCTGGCCACTTTTGAGCGTGCGCCCCACGAAGTCCATGTGACCGTGGAAACACTTCAAGTAGATTATTTGGCCGGTCACTTTGTGTGCATTTTAGCCGATTCGGCGAGTGAAGGCATTATCGGCATGGCACTCTGCCATCGTAGGTATTCCACCTGGAAAGGCCTGACCGCGCATTTGGAAGACCTGATTGTCCAAGAGGCATTTCGGGGTCGGGGCACAGGGCGTCAGCTTCTCGAGGCCGCGATGCAGTGGGCTGAATCCATTGGCGCTCAGCGACTTCATTGGGAGGTCTTGGATTGGAACCAGCCAGCGATTGACTTTTACGAGGGGGTAGGAGCCCAAGTGCTTCGCGATTGGTATCCCTGCCGACTCAGCGCAGCCGACATCGCGGTCTTCCCTTATACCTATCCACGCTTTATTGAATCTGCCCTATGAGTACGTGGTCTGTATTCAAATTTGGAGGCGCCTCTGTAAAGGACGCAGACGCTCTACGCAACGCCATTCGGGTTGTGCGTGAGCACGGCCGGAGCCCGCTGGTCGTCGTCGTTTCAGCCATGGGCAAAACGACCAATGCCCTAGAGGCCTACTTGCAGCAGCGCGAACTGGGCGACGTATCGGCCGCCGAGGCGATTCTTTCCGAGGTGAAGGACTTTCATGCCACCATCGCCCAGAGCCTAGGGTTGTGGGAAGGGGACTTGCCAGGGTTGATATCGTCCGAATGGACACGAATGGCGTCCATTGATCCCCAAGCGCCTTACGGCCGCCGGTATGATGCCATCGTGTCGGCCGGCGAGGTCGTCTCCTCCTACATTCTGAACGCTGCGCTGTGCGCAGGGGGCGTAGCATCGCATTGGGCGGACGCTCGAACCATGATCAAAACCAATGCGGACCATCGCCGGGCTGTGGTGGACTGGGATGCCACCGAACAAGGCATCCGGGAAGCGATGAAAGAACCCGGAATCTACGTCTCCCAAGGCTTTATTGCATCGGGTCCGGAGGGAGAGATCACAACCCTTGGCCGGGAAGGCTCGGATTACTCTGCGGCCATATTCGCATATGCCCTTCATGCCTTGGAATTGACCATCTGGAAAGATGTACCTGGTGTATTAAGCGGGGATCCAAAGTTTTTCTCGGACGTTGTGTTGCTTGAAGAGATCCCTTATGCTACGGCGATTGAGCTGGCGTTCTATGGAGCCTCTGTCATCCACCCAAAAACCATTCAGCCGCTGCAGGGCCGTGGTATCGTACTGCATGTGCGGTCCTTTTTGGACCCCGAACTTCCCGCCACGCGCATTGGAGCGGTGCCCCAACTCACGCCCAAAGTGCCCTGTTGGATTCGAAAAGCGAACCAGGTGGTGATCACCGTGGGAACACGCGATTTAAGTTTCCTCTCAGAAGGCCACCTTGCCGATGTGTACCGCATCTTTTCCGATTTGGGATTGCTGGTCAATTTGGCTCAGCATGCCGCGGTTTCTTCGCGGTTTTGCGTAACGGCAGACCGTGTAACGGTCCCCCGCGCTGTAGAGGCGCTAAGAGGGAACTACCGCGTCGAAGTTTTGGAGGATTTGACGCTGTTTACCATACATCGTCCGCATGATGCGGCCCGAAGTTGGCTGGCGAATCAAGGGACGATTTTGCTGGATCAACGTAGCGGGGTGGTTGACCAAGTAGTTATGCACCTCCATCCAAGTGCATGATGGATGTTTTTCGATTCCTGGCCAACAGGCATCCGGCCGTATTAAAGTTCGGATGGCGCCTAGGCATGTGGGGGCTGGGTTTCTCTTTTTGGGGAAGATTTTTGGCTGAGAACCCTGCGAACCAAGAAGGTTTTTGGCCGGCAGTGGCGAAGCGTTGGCCCCTGAAGGGAGGGGATAGGAACATGCCAAAAGGCCCCATTCGTTTGCATCTTTGGCATACACGTGGGGCATTAGATGGAATCATTATGGGACTTTGGGCGCAGCGTACGGGCCGGCCTTGGCGCATTTGGACCCATCCACTCGTTTACCGCACTTTGGGTGCTCCTGATTGGGCCTTTTCTGCCCCAATCGATGCCGAATCATGGAAGGCCCACTATTCTTGGGCGCAATCCGTGCAAGGAATTTTAATCATTTTTCATGCTCAACCTCCGAGACCCCGTGCGGTTGAGCAGGGGCCTTGGCATGCGCTTGCAGGACAGATTGCCCTTCGGGACGCGCGTGGAGTGGAGATTGGAACGTTCTCGGCGTGGAAAAGCCTTCGTTGGCTCGCCAAGCATCCTGCGGGTCTTCCCATCGTTCTCGAATGGAAAGCGCTAGGGCAAGATGGGTCTTACCAGGTGTAGAAGGAGTAGATCAGCCCGAGGCGGAGTCCTGTTAGGCGATCCCAGCTCGCGTCGTCGGCTGTATGCCAACCCTCGAGCTCATCCCCGGGTACGAGGGTGTTGAAATACTCCACGGTGCTCGAGATATGCTCACTGTGGCGCATTTTAAAGCCCAAACCACCGCCCAAGGTAGCGCTGAGGTTGGTGCCCGGGTCAAAGGTGATATTCGTCGGGTAGGCAATGTCTTCCATGTAGGTTGATTGACTGAAACAACCGCCCACAGTGCCGAACAGGTAGGGGGTCATGCCGTTGCGCTTCCAGTACTTCCCATAGGGGAGAAGATGGTAGGTCAACCGCATAGCCGAGGTTACGTAAGTCGTTTGAAGATCCACTCCAGTGAACGTGCCTTTGTGGTTGGCATTGGAGGCGTACAGGGTCCCATAGTCTAATTCTGCGCCAAAGCCCCAGCGTGAGCCCGTGTAAAAGCTGAATTCCGCACCAAAGGAGGGGCGGGTTTCCTGTAGCATCGCATTGATATCGCCCGACGCAAAATCTCCAATGTGGTTGGAGCTCCCGACGTGAAGGTTTAGGTTGAGGGATTGAAGCGATCGCTGTCCTAGGGCCGGCAAAGCCAGAGTCAATAGGAGGGCAGGGAGGAGGTATCTCATGGCGCTAATGTATTCTGCTTCGTGTAGAAAAAGAAACGGGGAGCAAAGTTGCTCCCCGTAAAGGTAAGGCGATGGGCCAAATTTTAGTTCTGGGCTAGCGTAGCGCCCCACGAAACATCGTGCATTCGGGTAGTTTTGACCAAGGTGCCCACTTCATCGTACACACGAATCATGGCAATTTCACCGTTGAGGCGGTAGATGACGCGACCAATGTATTTGCCTTGACTCATTTGACCTTGAACACTCAACGCATTGTCTGCATCAATGGATTCATGGAGTAAAAAGGCTCCTTCGCGGATGCCTTCAGGCGTAACGTGGAAGTAATTGCCGGAAGGGCTAGTCACTTTTATCAGGTTGGCATCCACCAACTGGTATGTCGTTGTTGGTCCTTGTTCGGGGCGCATGTCCTGGGCATTCGAAGAGATCAGTAGCCCGGTGCTCAACAGCGCCACGAGGAAAATTCTGGTTTTCATGGCGTCCGTTTTAAGGATTTGTTAAGTCAAAGTTAACAAAAAATTTACATTACACAAGTCTATGTAAAATTTTCCTTAATAACGTCTCCCCCATTTTAGGGAAGGACTGCTCGCTCCAGCCGGCTATATGCGGGGTGACCAGGACTCGCGGATCGCCCAAAAAAGCATTCCACCAAGGGGGAAGACCTTCCAATCCTTCCAAAGAACGTTTTTCCAAATCAAGGACATCCAGAGCCGCCCCACGAAGTTGACCGTGTTGGATGGCTTCCCAAATGGCCGCGGTGCGAATCACGCCGCCCCGACTCGTATTCACCAAAAAAGGGGCCCTCGCACATTGCGCTACGAACCTTTCGTCGACCATTCCTTCGGTCTCCGCAGTCAAGGGCACATGAAGACTGAGCACATCGCTTTCGGCAAGAACCTCCTGGAGGGTAGCTTCCTTCACATAGGCGGGAGCAAAGCCTGTCTTGTACTTATCGTAGGCGAGAATGCGCACGCCAAAACCTTGCAAACGCTGTGCAAAGGCGGAGCCCATGTGTCCAAAGCCGATGATGCCAATGGTGGACCCTTCAAGTTCCCAGCCCGTGTTGGAGGCCCGGTTCCACGCACCCCCAATGACTTCTCGGTGTGCCCAACCAATTTTATGGGTCAAAGAGAGCAACATCCCCAAAGCATGCTCTCCCACGGCGCTGCGATTTCCCTCTGGGGCGGAATACAGGGCGACTCCGTGGCGTTGGGCAGCCTCTTGATCAATATTCTCGACGCCAGAACCCAATCGGCCAATCCACTGAAGGGCAGGGGCTTGGGCGAGCAGAGCTTCCGTGATGCGGATGCGGCTTCGAAGGAGGATTCCTTCGGCCGTGGCCAAATAGGGTCCGAGTTCTGCTTCGGGGATGTGGTAGGCTCGAATCAGGGTGTATCCTGCTGCCTCGAGTCCCGCCTCCAGCCCTGCATCGGTCGAATCCAAGGCAAGGACCGGCTTCATAGCAAGGCGTTTGCGATGGCAAAATAAATGCTCAATCCGAGCACGTCATTGGTGGTCGTAATAAATGGTCCGGTGGCCAAGGCGGGATCGACTCCGTAGTGGTCTAATACCCAGGGAATAGCCGTGCCGAACAAGGATGCGAATAGAATGACGGCCAGAAGGGAACCTCCCACGGTGGTGGCAAAGAGCAATCCATGGCCCATGCCCCAGCTGTAAAGCAAAATAACCAAGGCACAGATCAACCCATTAAAAAGACCCACCCCGAGCTCGCGACTCAGTCGGTTCCAGAGATTTTTTTGAAGGGTACTGTTGGCAATGGCTTGGACGACAATGGCCGAGGATTGTACCCCCACGTTCCCACCCATGGCGGCGATGAGGGGCATAAAGAATGCAATCTGTGGAATGAGAATAAGCTCGCTTTCATTTCGCGCAATGACGGTGGAGGTGAGCACCCCACCAAGGAGCCCCACAAGCAGCCATGGAAGGCGTGCCCGCGTCATATCAAACAAGCCGTCATCATTCGTGACTTCATCCGATAGACCCGACATCAATTGGTAGTTGCTATCGGCCTCTTCCTGGATGACATCCACAACGTCATCCAAAGTAATGCGGCCGAGCAGGCGCCCCAATTCGTCCACGACGGGAATGACAAAGAGGTCGTACTTCTTCATGATACGCGCCACCTCTTGGTCTTCGGTGGTGGACGTCACGGAGCGAACTTTGCGTTCAAACACTTCCGAAATCGGCGTGCGGGTACTGGTCGTCAGAAGTTTTTTCAAGGAAAGAGAACCGAGTAGGACGTCGTTGTCATCGACCACGTACACGGCGTGGACGACATCGACGTCTTCGGCTTGGCGGCGCATCTCTCGGACGCAACGCAGCACGGTCCAATTTTCGTTGACTTTGACCAGCTCTGTGGCCATCAATGCCCCGGCTGTTCCTTCCGCATGGGTGAGGAGGTCGGCCAAATCCTTGGCCAGATCCAAGTCCTCTAAATTGGAAAGGACTTCGCGCTTCTTCTCCTCAGGGAGTTCCGAAATCAAATCCGCCGCATCATCCGTGTCCATGTTGTCCACGACGACTTGCGCAATCTCCTTTCCAGTAAAGTTTTCGAGAATTTCCCCGCGACGCTCTTCGTCAAAATACACGATGACATCGGAGAAGCGCTCGGAGCCGAGCGTTTGCATGAGGGCAAAAGCCTGATCAGCATCCAGACTTTGAGCTATTTCCGCGACATCCGCAGCGTGGAGGTCGAGCAAAAGGCTTTCCAGCCCGGAGAAGTTTTTATCCTCCAGGTGTTGGCGCAGGGCCTTGATGTATTCCGGAGTGATCTGGAAGGCCATGGGTCATACTTTTTGCCAGAGCGATGAAATCGTTGACACTCAGCTGTTCAGCACGCTGCTGGGCGAGGGTCTCCATCGGTCCCGTTTCTACAAAATTAAGGGATTTCAACGCGTTGCGCAGGGTTTTTCTGCGCTGGTTGAAGGCCGTCTTGACCACAAGGGCCAAATGTTTGGGATGAACATCGGGCTGAATCGCCTTCCGAACGCATCGAATTACTCCACTCTTGACTTTGGGAGGTGGATCAAAGGCGCCCTCGTCTAGGGTGAACAAATACTCGACGTCGTAGTAGGCTTGGGTGAGCACGGAGGTGATGCCAAAGACCTTGCTGCCCGGGCCCGCGGCGATACGCTCGGCAACTTCTTTTTGGAACATACCGACCATTTCGGGAATCTGCGCCCGGCGGTCAATCATCCAAAAGACGATTTGGGTCGAAATGTTGTACGGATAATTGCCCACCAAAGCAAAGGGCTGAGTTGCGAGGGGTTCCACCAAGGTCCAGCGAAGGATATCCGCTTGGTACAGGCGTGCGCTCAAGCTGGGAAACTTGCTTTGCAGAACAGGAATGCTCTCTCGGTCCAGCTCAATGGCGTGCACCTCGACCGCTTTGGGTAACAAATACTGGGTGAGAACCCCGGTGCCAGGGCCCACTTCGAGCACCTGCGCATAGCCTTCCAGGGAGAGGGCATCGGCGATGCGTTCGGCGGCGCTCAAGTCCCGCAGAAAATGTTGGCCTAGGGCCTTTTTAGCGCGAATTTCAGCCATGGAGTCCGGCGCGTTTTAGGAGGGCTTCGGGCCGGGGCTCCCGGCCTCGGAAACGTTGGTACAAGACCATGGGATCCTCTGAGCCCCCCGCAGAGAGCAAGGCTTTAAAGTCCGCGGCCACTTGGGCTTCATTTTGGGCCTCTTCTTGAAAGCGCTCAAAGGCATCCGCATCCAAAACTTCCGCCCATTTATAGGAATAGTACCCCGCCGAATAGCCCCCCGCAAAGATGTGCGAAAAGGCGGGGGAGATCCAGCTTCCTTCAGCGGCGGGCCATACCTCAACGGGCGCCAAAGCTTCGCGCTCCAGCGCAGCAGCATCGGATACAGCTTCTGTTCGGTCGTGCCAGGCCATGTCCAGCAGGCCAAAGCTCAGCTGGCGCACGGTGGCGAGGCCTTCGAGGAAGGTTTGACTCGCCTGGATTCGGTGCAAGAGGTCCTCAGGGAGCGCCTCCCCGGTTTGGTAATGCCGCGCCCACTGCGCCAGTTCGGAGGGCTGGTAGCACCAGTTTTCCATGAACTGCGAAGGCAGTTCGACAAAATCCCACCGCACGCTGGTTCCAGTCAGGCTTGCAAACCGACCCGCGCCCAGCAAACCGTGCAAGGCATGCCCGAATTCATGGAAGAGCGTCAGCACTTCGTTAAACGTCAACAGCGCGGGCTGATCCCCCACGGGCGGGCTGAAGTTGCCCACCATGGAGATAACGGGGTAGTCGCGCCATCCTTCCTTCACTCGTGCGGCGCGGTAGCTGGTCATCCACGCACCGTTTCGCTTGCCCTTTCTAGGGTGCCAGTCTGCGTGGAGATGCGCGACCCACTGGCCCTGAGCATCGCGAACATCGAACACGCGCGCATCGCGGTGGTACGTGGGGGCGTGTGAAGGCGTAAATGTCAAGCCGTAAAGGCGCTCCGCCACGGCAAAGGCCCAGGCTTCGACGCGCTGTAATGGGAAATATGGCTTGGTCGTTTCGTCGTCAAATTCGAGGGTGGCTTTTTTAAATTTTTCACTCACAAAAGCGGCGTCCCAACGCTGAACATCCGTCAGTCCCATTTTTGAGGCGGCAAAATCGCGTAGCGCTTGAACGTCGCGTTGCGCTGCGGGCAAGGCCTTGGTGGCCAGGTCTGTCAAAAAAGCTTTGACGTTGGCGGGCGTTCCGGCCATGCGCTCCTCTAGGACGAAGGCTGCATGGCTGGGGTAACCCAATAGCTGCGCGCGTTCGCGGCGCAGCTCCGCAATCTCCACGGTCAATGCCCTGTTGTCGTGGGCGTCGCCGCGGGCACCGCGCTGGGCGTAGGCGCGCCAGAGGGTTTCGCGCAGGCTGCGTGAGGGTGCATGGGTCATCACTCCCAGGTAGAGCGGGGCGTCAAGGGTGAATACGGCGTGGTCGAGCTCCCGCGCCTTGCCGGCCTCGCGTGCCATGTGGGCGACCGCCTCGGGCAGGTCGGCCAAATCGGCCTCACTGGCGGGGAGATGCCAGGCCTCTGTATCACTTAGAACATGCTCAGAAAATTCCAGGCTTGCTTGCCCTAGGCGCTCGTCGATAGCGCGCAGGCGGGTTTGCGCTTCCGCGTCGAGCAAGGCTCCGTTCCGCACAAAGCCCTTGTAGGTTTTTTCCAACAGCATCTGGGAAGCAGCATCCAGCACGGGGGCGGCTTCATACACAGCTTTGATTCGCGCAAACAGCTGCGGATGCATCCGAATGTCGTTGCTCAAGGCGGCCAATTTGGGGGAATACGCTTTGGTCAGGGCCTGAATTTCAGGAGTGGTACAGGCCGAATTGAAATTGAACAAACGCTCTGTGACCCCATCGAGGGAATCGCTTAATTCCTCGAGGGCAATCAGGGTGTTTTCAAAGGTGGGAGCTTCTTGCAGGCCAGCTAGGTTTTGAAGCTTTTCGTGGGCGTCTGCCAGCCCTTGGTCCAGGGCGGTTTCCCATTCGGACTGTTTCCAGGTGGGAAAATCCAAGGCATGGACATAGCTCGCCAAGTAGTTGAATCGACCGTGCAGGTGACCATTTTGGGTTTCTGTGGCGCGGTCCAGCATGCCTTCTGCATCTCCGGAAGTGAGGGCTGGAACGACTCCTTGGATAAACTGTTCGCCAAAGCCGGTCGTGGCATCGCCTGGAACAGCGCTCGGCAGATTGTCCACCGCGAGAACCCCCACGCTACCAGGAGTACCGAGGGGTACTTCGGCGCCGGTGGCTGCATCCCAGGCATAAAAGGGATTAGATAACGTGCTGGGTCGGAGGGTAGAGGGGATGGGTCCGGCAATGTCGCAGCTGATATCCCCGACAAATTTTAACGAAAAGGCGGGGTCTTGAGCCTCTGCTGCGGTGAAGAAGGTCGGGCTATTGTCGGCCCAGTAGTGGCATGGAATGTACACATCGGCCGCACAGGCATAGGGAAAAAAGCTTGATTTGTAGGCCTCCGGGTGGGCATAGAAATCCGCTTTGTCGTAGGGCTGTCCATCTTTCCGGGCCACGTAGTCCTTCGTGTCGAGGACCGTAAATACTGCATGATCCCCGACAGGGTGGGCCAAAAAGGCTTCCGGGCTCACTTCCGTAAATCCCCCGGCGTGCAGCATTTCTTTGGCCCCTTGGCCTACGCGGCCTTTTCCGGTAAGGACCACTTTCCACGGGCCTTTGGGATGGGCGTGAAGCTGCTTCTTGAGATCGGCCACCCAACCCAATTCAGCGGCGGCGGGAAGGGAAGGCTGCCCTTCTTGTTGAGCGAAACCTCGCATCGCTTCATAGGCGCCTACCAATCCGGCATAGAGGCCAAATCCAATGACCCGCTGTCCGTTGTGCTTGAGGAGTTCCCAATCGATTAGCCGAACATGTTTCTGCAAACAAGCCTTCAGCAGCGCACGGTTGTACGGCTGCTCTTTGTAGGTGTGTGAAAAGAAGAAATGCGTGGCGCCTTCGTGCAGTTCTACGACGGGCACTTCCTTCACGCCAAGGAGAACATCACAAATGTTCAGATCGCCGCCTACGATGCATCCAACTGCGGCGTAGTCCGCGTCGGGGTAGCATCGAATGGGGCTCGGTTCAACCACTATTGTGTGTCCTTGAGCGATCAAGTGTGCGCACTGGGCAGGGTTGAGCACTGCACGTCGGTCTGGGGGCGTTTTGCCCTCTCGAATCAAGCCAAAAATCATCGCCTTAAAGGTAGGGCTTGCGCGGCGCTCAATTGTGCCAAATAGTCCCTTGAAAACTGGAATGTGCGGCAAAGTCGAGCCCTTGAATTTCCGTGAAGCCTGCAAATCCCCCCAAAAAGCCCAAAGTGTCGCATTGGGTGTCTAAAACATAGGTCGGCATGTCTGCGCCGCAGGTTCCCGGGTCAAAGAGGTAAACTAGCTGACCTTGGAATTGGTATTCGTCCACGTGGGCGGTGGAGGCGCAGCACCAGGATTGAAACCCCTCCAGGGCAGTAGTCAGGCATTCTGGTCCGCGTTGGATTCGCGAACCGCAGCTCCAAGTGAGAAGAGTGAGGCTTAGGATGCGTAGAAGCGTTTTCATGGCCGGTAGTAAAAGAGCCGCCTCGCGCCCAGGTAGCGCCGTTCGTAGTAGGCTTGGCCGACCCAATTTTCGATCAGAACCCCGCTGTGGGTGGCGCTGTGCAGCATGTAGATGCCCGTGCTGTCGTGGCCCACGCAGAGTCCAACGTGGCCTATTTCGGAGGCGTTTCGGCCCGAAAAAAGCATGAAATCTCCTACGCGAATACTGTCTCGTGCGATCAGTTTTCCTTCCTGGGCGTACCCGCGGCTGCTTGCGGGAAGCGTTTGGTCCATTTGGCCATAAATCCAATAGAGCAGGCCAGAGCAGTCAAAGCCACCCGGCTGCTTGCCGCCCCCCTGGTAGCGCTCGCCCAACCGGCCTTCATACAACTGAACAATGTCCGACCACCGTAGGCTGTCTGGCTCACTGGATACAGTCAAAGTCTGCCCCCAGCTCACCAAGGGAAGCAAGGTGACGAAGGTTACCACAAGGGTTTGGAAGAAGTGCGATCTTTGTGCCATGGAGAACCACGAATTTATCATTTCTGGCATGACCTGCGGCGGGTGTGTGGCACGGGCGAAAAAAGCCTTTGAATCCTTGGATGGTGTTCGCGAGGCCCATGTCCAATTGGAGGCGCCACAAGCCACGTTGAGTTTGGAAAAATCCTTCACCCTGGAGGAACTCCAAGGCGCTTTAAATGCCGCTGGATCCTATACCCTTTCAGCCGTGAAGCCCATCATGCCTCCCTCTACTTCCGCTGCGAACCCCACGACTGCTTCCAAGGAGCGCACTTTTTTTCAAACGTACAAGCCTTTGCTCCTGATTGTGGGTCTGCTTTTATTGGTGACCGGCGCGATCCAATGGGGCGCCTGGAACGGAATGGAATGGATGCGGCACTTCATGGCCGGCTTTTTCATCGTGTTTAGCTTCTTCAAGCTGTTAAACATCCGAGGCTTTGCCGAATCCTACCGTATGTACGACTGGGTTGCAGGGGCTTGGCCCACATGGGGCTACCTCTACCCCTTCGTGGAGCTCGCGTTGGGCATGGCCTATCTAGTGGATTTTCAACCTTTTGCTACGAATGTGATCACCTTCATTCTGATGACATTGGGTGCGGGATCGGTGATTCAATCCAATTTGAGCAAGCGCAAGATTCAATGTGCCTGCCTCGGCGATGTCTTTCAATTGCCCATGAGCTTTGTGACCATCGTGGAGGATGGCGCCATGGCCCTCATGGCAGGCTGGATGCTGTTGGGCTAATCCCCCAAGCCCTGCCATCTTGTCGTCCGAACATTCGTGGCATAGGCCTTGTTGAAGAAGCGCCATGCTGCACCTACCTGCTTTAAGCCCTACGCGTTTTGAGGCCGTCCAAACGTCCCTTCCGGGAGCAAAGGGATGGTTGCGTGTCAATGGCCAGTCCTATTTGCATGCGGATTTGGCGTTGCAACGGCCCACCGGAAAGTATGTGTCGAGGGTGCTGTTGCGCGTACTGAATGTGGTTTTGTCAGGCGTGAAAATTCGCACCCTGGGGCACAATGCCATGCCGGGATTGCTCTTTCCCATTTTAGATGGCGATAAGGGAATGGCCCAAGTGCCGATTTGGCCCAAAGGCTACAAGGTGTTGGTGGCGAATGTATTGGAGCGAAAAGAGGTAAAAGGAGCCATTGTGGTGCCCGCTGAGCCATTCATGGTCCTGCCCATTCGTCCGGAATGGCAAAGCTTTGAGGACTACTTGGGAGCCATGAGCACAAAATACCGGACGCGCGCCAAAAAAGCCCTTAAACTCGCAGAAGGCTGCGAGCACGTGGACCTGAGTCATGCCCCCGTGCACACGTGGGCGCCATGGGCATCCTACTTGCTGAAGCAAACGCTGCGCGACAAAACCGTGACCCTTCCCGCCTCTTTGGAAGTGCTTTTGAAAGTCTACAAGGAGAATTTGGGGGAGGCATTTCGCGTGTTTGGCTATCGAAAGGACGGCCATTGGGTGGGCTTCATTACCGCCATCGTAGACGACGATGCGGTGCATGCCATGCACATGGGATTTGAGCCCAGTTATGCCCAGCAATCGCAGTTTTATCAGCGCAGCATGATGGATTTGGTGCGTTTGGCCATTGAGGAACGCAAACCGCTGTTGAACATGGGCCGAACCGCCACCGAAATGAAGAGTACCATGGGCGCCATTCCGGTGGAAAACAGCTTTGTATTCTTTAGTCCTCGGCCTGTGGTGCGCGCGCTGCTCCGCCTCTACGCCCGCCGCTTTCATCGCCTCCCAAACTACACGCTACGCAGCCCGTTCAAGGCCTAAGGGCGGCACAGGCTTCCGTATCTTCGTGGGGGTAAACGCCTGCACATGAAAAAAATACTGCTACTCGGTTCGGGTGAGCTCGGAAAAGAACTCGTCATAGCGTTGAAACGTCTGGGAGCCTATGTCGTGGCCTGCGATTCCTACGAGGGAGCACCAGCCATGCAGGTGGCGGACGATTTTGAAGTCTTCAACATGTTGGACGGCCGTGCTTTGGACGCCGCGGTGGTGAAGCACCGCCCTGAACGCATTGTGCCGGAGGTGGAGAGCATACGGACCGACCGTTTCTACGACTACGAGGCCGAAGGCTTTCACGTGGTACCCTCGGCCAAAGCGGCAAATTTTACGATGAACCGGAAGCTTATTCGCGACCTGGCGGCGCAGGAGTTGGGCTTGCGTACCGCTCCGTACCGCTACGCGACCACCTTAACCGAATTTGAGGCAGCGGTGGCCGAAATAGGCCTGCCTTGCGTGGTCAAGCCATTGATGTCCTCGTCCGGGAAAGGGCAGTCCGTGGTCAAAACACCGGCGGATGTGGTCAAAGCCTGGAGTTATGCCATGGAAGGAAGCCGGGGAGACTTAATGGAAGTCATTGTCGAGGGCTTCATCAACTTTCACACGGAAATCACCCTGCTCACGGTGACGCAAGAAGACGGGCCGACGCTTTTTTGTGCCCCCATTGGCCATCGCCAAGAGCGCGGGGATTACCAAGAAAGTTGGCAGCCTTGCGCCCTATCGCCCAAAGACCTCGCAGAAGCCCAAGACATGGCGGCCAAAGTGACGGAGGCCTTGGGAGGGTCGGGCATTTGGGGGATTGAATTTTTCATCACCGCCCAGGGCGTGGTCTTTTCAGAATTGTCGCCCCGCCCGCACGATACGGGCATGGTCACGTTGGCAAATACCCAAAATTTCAACGAGTTTGAGCTGCATGCGCGGGCACTTTTAGGCTTGCCCATTCCGGCCATTGAACTCCATAAAGCGGGTGTTTCGGCGGTGATATTAGCACAAGATTCGGGGGAAAAAGCACCCACCTTCACCGGTGTGGAAGAGGCCTTGGCGAAGCCGCATTCGGACGTAAAACTGTTTGGGAAGCCCAGCACGCGTCCCTACCGCAGAATGGGCGTAGCCCTGACGTATGGACCACTGGACGGGGACATGGAGGCCCTGCGTGCCCACGCCAAGTCGATCGCAGATTGCGTGACGGTACAGAGTCATTAAACGTTTTAAACGCATGAAACGCTTGCTCCTTGCGGTAATCCTGGTTCAGGGCTTCATGGCCACGGCTCAATTGGACACCCAGGTGGTGCGCCTAGAGATGGCACCCGTTTTTGGGAAGCGCAGCAATGTGGCGTGGGACGTGATTCAAAAGGTGATGGCCGAGCGCAGCGCTCAAATGGAGCAAACGCAGACGCTCCAATGCAGCACCTACGCCAAGAGCAGCTACATCCAGGGCGGACAGAGTGAGTTGTTTGAATTTTTGAGCTACTCGCAGCGCGTTCGTCCCGGAACCTACCGTGAGTTTGTCGTGGCCGCTGACCAGCATTTGACCCGAGGTCCGGGCGATTTTGGAAACAGCATGGAGGTGCAGGCCAATTTTTCCGGGAGAGGGGACTTCATGGGGGAACAGCAAGCACCCGATATGGGGCAGCACTTTTTTGAGGGCTTAGAAGACGGGGATTTTGAACTCTACGCCCCGACGATCTATGTGCCCAAAGTCTTGGCACAGCCGATTCCGAGCCCTTTGGCCGCCGATGCGGGCATCAACTACCGGTATGACTTGGTGGACATCCTTCAAGCCGATCAGCCGGGTCAAAAAATCTATATCCTGTCCTTTGCGTCGCGTTCGGGTAAGCTGATGGACGGGCAGCTTTGGGTCCATGAAGCGGACTGGCATATTTCCAAAGCGACGATGACCTTGGAAGGAAGTGCGCTGACTCGTTTTGAACGGCTCGTCGTGACGCAGACCTACCAGCAGTGGGAAACGTGGACAGCCCCTTATGCCAACATCGTTTCTCATCGGGAATTCTGTTGGAGCGATCACGGGGACACCGGGGTAGTGACGGTGCAACACCGCGATTTTCAACTCAATGCCCAGCTCACACCACGGCAGTTGGGACTGGCGGTTCGGAGTTATGCGGCGGATGCATTTGATTTGGGGAGTGAAAAGTGGGACGCTATTCGGCCACAGCCCCTCGCCGCCGAAGAAGTCGCACATGTGGCCTACCAGGATAGCCTGGCGCTTTATTACGATAGCGATGCCTATGTCGACAGCGTGGATCGAGAATACAACACCTTCAAGTGGTACAAACCGGTGCTCACGGGAATGGGCTACCGGTCCCGAAAGCGCGGGATTTCTCTCTACTTCGATCCCTTGATTGCGCAATTCAGGCCGTTTGGCATTGGCGGTTACCGGCATAATCTGGGCGGAAGCGTGACCAAAACGTTTGACAACGACCAGCGGCTCACCTTGGACGGCTATGTGAACTACGGCTTCGCCAACCAGGACGTAAAAGGGGAGCTTTCGCTGAACTACCGCTACAACCCGCGCCGGTTTGGGGACGTAGAATGGGCCTATGGGGATGACTACATGATGGTCAATACCTACGAATCCATTCTGGGCACGTTTGCACGCGGCAACTATGCACGTCGTCGCTACTTCACGGTGGCGCAGCGCATGGAGTGGTTCAACGGTTTTTATGTGCGAACGAGTTTGGATTTTTCGGAGCGTTCGTCCATTGCAGGCCTGGTGATGGATACCTGGTCGGACGACCTCTTTGGGGCGCTCAATCCGCCCAAGGATTTTCCGACCTACACGGTGGCCATCGCCGGGGTGCAGGTGCTCATTCGTCCCTTCCAGCGCTATATTTTCAAACGAAACCGAAAGTTCATCCTGGGAAGCGATTACCCGGACATCGAAGTGGACTACCGCTGGGGAATCCCGGGGCTCTTTGGGTCGAACGTGGACTACCACCAGCTGCGCATCGAATCCCGCGACTTCATCCAATGGCCTCGCATGGGCTACAGCGAATGGAGTGCAGGGGCGGGCAGCTTTTTCGGCGCCAACTTGGACAGCATTCGATTCATCGAGCATAAATTTTTTCGCGGTTCTGACCAGCGCCTCTTTTCCATGCCGACCGCCAGCTTTCAAGCCTTGGATTCCACCTACCATACGGCGCGCGCCTATGTGGAGCTCTACGGCATTCACCACTTCCAAGGGGCCTTGCTGGAGCGGATTCCCTTGCTGAATCGCTTGAATTTGGAATCCGCTGTTGGTGGGAGTGCCGTCTTCATTCCCTCCTTGGGCCTCCAACACGTGGAGACTTTTGTCGGGCTGGAGCGGGTGTTCCGCATTAATAAGCAGCTCATGAAATGGGGGATTTACCGGGTGTTTACCCCGGGGCAAACGATTGGTTCCGGCTTTCAGTGGAAAGCGGGGATCAATATCTACGATTCCTACCGGGGCCGCTGGCTGTATTGAGTCCATAAATCCATGGTCAAGCCCGCTCGGGACTGTACATTTGGGATTCGAAAAATTTTTAGACGTTTAGATTCGTTTCATACCGCTCATGAAGAAGACGCTTTTTACCTTGATACTTCTGGCCTTTGTAGGTCAGCTTTCGGCCCAAACCCTTTTTACCGTCGGCGAGAAAGCCGTTTCGGTCGATGAATTCTTGTACGTCTACGGGAAGAACAAGGACATTGGCAATCAAATTGACCCCAAAACCCCCGAGGAATACCTGGGTCTGTACATCGCGTTTAAGCGCAAAGTGGCGGAGGCAGAGACTCTTGGGCGCGACACGCTGGCGGCCTTTTTGACCGAATACAACACCTACTACCGCCAACTTTTGAAACCGTACTTGACGGATAAGACCGTGGACGAAGGCATCGTGAAGGAAGCCTATGCGCGCATGGCGACGGACGTTCGGGCCGCACACATCATGCTGGATTTGCCCGAAAACGCCCTCCCTGAAGATACCGCCAAAGTATACAAGCAAATTCTCGCTATTCGCGACCGTCTAAACCGCGGTGAGTCCTTTGAAACCATCGCACGCCAACAGTCCTCTGACAGCTACAGTGCGGTCAACGGTGGAGATTTGGGCTACTTCAACGTATTCAACATGGTGTATCCATTTGAAAACGCCTGCTACAACGCGGAAGTGGGACAGATGGTGGGACCGGTGCGCACGCAATTTGGCTACCACCTCATCAAAGTGCTGGACAAGCGCCCCGCGCGCTACCGCATGACTGCCGCGCACATCCTTCTGCTCGACAGCGAAGAGCGCCCCAATGCGGAAGCGCAGAAAAAAATTCAGGATATCCACAAGAGCCTTCAGGCTGGAGAGGAATTTACTACCCTAGTCCGCAAACACAGCCAAGACCAGAGTTCACTTTCTCGCGGTGGGCAATTGCCCACATTTGGACTCAATCAGATGCTGCCTGAGTTTGAAGAGGCCGCCTTTAGTTTGGCGTCGGATGGAGATTTCTCGGAGCCCTTCCGGACGAAATTGGGATGGCACATTGTCCAGCGGCTGTCTCGCGAGGAGGTTCCTTCCTTTGAGCGGGTGCAGGGCGAGTTGGCCGGAAAGATTCGGCGGGATGAGCGTTCGAGTGCCTCCTTGCAGGCCTTCTTGGCGACGCTTTCGGACCGTTACAACGTGCGCATCGATGAGTCTGCCGTCAACCAAGTACTCAAGGCGCTCGAGAAGGGCAAGAGCACTGCGAAGTTGACCAAGCCCGTGGTGACCTTTGAAAGTTTGACCGCCGGACTTGGTGGGACCAAGACGATTTACCAAACTGAATTTGCCGCCCGCGCCATCGATGCTGAAACTCGCCGCTTGACGTCACTTAACGAGCCCGCGGATAACGTGAAGAAAGTCGATGCGGCCCAAGCTTACGGGGTCTTGCAGCCCATGATTCATTCGGCATTGCTGGCGGAAGCAGAGTTTCGATTGCCATTGGAGAATGCCAATTTTCGCTTCCTAGCACAAGAGTACCGCGAAGGCATCTTGGTGTTTGACCTGACCCGCGAGAAAGTGTGGGATGCCGCGTCGCAGGACAGTGCACAGCTCGCCAACTTCTTTGCCGCCTTTCAAGAGGAGTACCAGTGGAACAACCGTTACTCGGGCACCGTGTTTACCGCGAGCAATGAAAAGGTCGCGAAGAAAGCGGCTGATCAGCTCCGTCGCGGGGTTCCGGCCGAAAAGGTCATGCGCGTCCTCAACGCCAAAGATCCCTTGGCACTCGCCGCTCAGGAATATGCCTCCCTCGAAGTGGGAAATGCCTCGCTCAATGCAAAACAGTCTTTGCTCGTGGCCACTGGAACATTGAATGAGACCGTTCGGGGTCCGGTAGGGTTCGAAGATGGCTATGCTGTCGTAGTCATTTCGGAGACCTTGCCTGCTGGCCCGAAGTCCTTGAGCGAGTGCCGCGGCCAAGTCATCACCGACCTGCAGAAGGCTCTGGAAGAGCAGTGGCTGGAGTACCTGGGTGGAACCTACCCGCTGAATTTGGACCAAGCCCTATGGCAGTCGATTCAAGGGCAATTGTAATTCTGACGACCATGATGATCACAACCACTGAGACGCTACCTGGGCAAGAAATCGTTGAGGTATTGGGCGTAGTCCGGGGAAGCACGGTCCGAGCGCGAAACATTGGACGCGACATTTTTGCCGGCCTCAAGAACATCGTAGGCGGTGAGATTGAAGAATACACCCGCCTCGCGGCAGATTCGCGCGAGGAGGCGTTGATGCGCATGACCCAAGACGCAAAACGCCTGGGTGCAGATGCCGTCGTGGGTGTGCGCTTTACGACCTCCATGATCATGCAGGGCGCCTCCGAAATGCTCGCATACGGCACAGCGGTCAAAATCAAATAATGGACGGGGCAGACTGGCTAATCAAAGGCATTTTGAGCCTGGAGTTCGGATTCTTGGCCTTTTGCCTCGTGGCGATTGCCGTACTCGCCATTCGCCGCGTAAAAAAGCGCCGAACCGAAACCTTCGAAAAGCGGGAAAATTAGTCTTTCTGGTTTGTGCTGCGGAAACGTTGTACCGCCTCGCTGCGAAAGCGTGCGTGCTTGGTCCGGCGTCCCGTAACGCGTTTGCGCCACATTTTGAACGAGGAGGGTTTCATTTCTCGTCGCATGATTTCACGCACCTCGTTTTCCTTTAATCCAAACTGATAGGTGATCGCTTCAAAAGGCGTTCGGTCCTCCCAGGCCATTTGAATGATGCGGTCAATATCCTGGGGCGAAAGCAGTGGTAAATCGGGCATAGGTTGGGTCTTCCCTATGAAAACAATGCGCGGCCAATTTGGTTCTTCTTCCGTAGGTATGGTCCCGAAGACTTTCCTAGTTAGACGCAACTAATTTGGCACAGCGTTTGCAAACCCCGGTGCATATGGAAAACATTCAATCTGCATGGCGTCGTTTGTGGGTCGTTTTTAGGAATGACACCCCCACGGTTTTTCTCATTTTGGCGTTTGCAACACTCCGGGGTGCCTTTAGTTTGGTGCTGCCCCTGGGTTTCCAGGCATTGATTGGTCAGCTCATGGGGGGGCGGTTGTCGGCCTCCTGGTGGGTCCTCTTTTTTGTGGTGCTTCTTTTTTCGGGGCTCATGGTCCTTTTTGGATTGGTACAACTTCGTATTTCGGAGTGGTTCCAGCAACGCCTTTTTGTCCGCACCGCCTATTTTTTTGAACGCGCCACCCAGCTTCAATTGCCCACTCTGGCGGACGAGCCCTCCCACCGCTTTTTCGACACGGTCATTCTGCAGAAAGAGTTGCCCAAATTGCTTCTCGAGGTATCCACGGCAGTGCTTCAACTCTTGTTTGGCTTCTTGCTTCTCTTCTTGTACGACTTCACTTTTGTGGGGGCCGCGGTTCTGATTGTTTTCTTGGCCGTGGTCGTTTTGCGTTGGTCGCTCGGTCGTGGTTTCCAGTGGAGCATGGAAGAGAGTGGGGCCAAATTTGCCTTGACCTCGGCGCTCAAATCGGCCGAATCCGACCGCAATCTGAGTTTGGCCAGCCATGTCGCCACCTACCTCAAAGCACGTCGGAAGCACTTCCGGGTGCTATGGCGCTTGCATGCTGTGCTCGGAGGAGCTCGGGTCGCCTTCACAGCGGCCCTTTTGGCGGTGGGCGGATGGCTCGTGATCGATCAAGCGGTATCTATTGGCCAATTTGTCGCGATTGAAATTGTATTCTTGACCATCTTGGTCAACCTGGAGAAGTTGATTTCTGGGGTGGATTCCATCTTTGATATTCTCACGGCATTGGCCAAATTGGACAACACCTTCCAACATGAGGGGGTGGACATCAGTCCATTCAATCCCAAGGATAGTCAGCCCGTCGAGGGGTCAGCATGGTTGCAGAATTTTTCAGAAACCCACCCGCCAAGTGACCGCCGTGCTCCCTGGCGCTGGATGGCCTTTCTGGCCTTCACCTTTTTTGCCAGCCTCTTTTTGCCTTGGACCCAAACGGTCTCCATGGTAGGAACGGTGACCATGGACAATCCGATGGAGCGTCCCGCGGCGCTCTATGCGGCCGAAAATGGCCGTTTAAGCACGTGGTTTGTGCGAGAAGGTCAAGTCGTCCGTGCGGGGGATACCCTCATGATTATGGAGGAAATCGGCGCCGAATATTTGGACCCTGCCTTGCTCCAAAACATGGAACAAAGCCAGGAGGCCAAAGAGTCCGCCTTCACGGCCTATTCGCAAAAGGCACGCGCGGTTTCCATGCAATTGGCTCAAGCGCGTGAGGGGATGGCCCCACAGCTTGCCGCGGCCCAACTTAAGGTTCAAGTGGATAGCACGGATTGGGTCGCCTATCAAGTCGGAGAGCGGGTAGCGGAGCGTCAAAAGGACCGTGCAGATAGCCTTCTTACCTTGGGCGTGATTTCGCGCCAAGCATGGGAAACGCAACAGGTCACTTGGCAAAAAGCGCGTGCCCAGGCGCAGAGTCAGGGCCAGAAATGGACGTCGAGTCGAGCGGATTACCGCGCTAAGAAGATTGCCCTTCAGGAAAATTTATCCAAGTTGGAATCAGCCTTAGCCGCCGCCCAAGCGGAGTCGGCCGGCGCCACGGAAGCCGCGACCCAGGCCCGCTCCAAAACCAATCAAATTGCCCGGCGCGTTTCCAACCGGTACGTCGTCGCCCCACGGGATGGGGTGGTCATTGAATTGGCCAAGTTGGCACCTGGAGCCCTCGTGAAAAAGGACGAAAAAATATTGACTGTAGTTCCTGCCTATGCAGAGGTGGTGGTCATCGCTTCCTGTGAACCCAATGACATCCCGTTGATGGAGGCGGGCCAGCGTGCCATGGTGGCCTTTGATGGCTATCCAATGCTACCTATTCCAGGATGGCCAGAGCATAGTGTGGGGATGTTTGAGGCGAATGTTCGTTTTGTCAGTGCCGCGGCGACGCATGATGGCGGTGGATTTGCGGTGGTTTTGGAGCCCAGTGAGACATGGCCTTCCGCCCTCCGTGCAGGGACAAACAGCCATGTAACCCTGTTGCTCAAGGATGTTCCGCTGTGGTTTGAACTTTGGCGCCAACTCAATGGCCTGCCTGCCAACCGAAGCGCGTCATGAAGACCATGGTTCGCTTGCTCGGGCTGCTTGGATGCTTGATGCCTCTTGGGATTCACGCTCAATCGCTTCCTGATTTCTTGGAGTCGGCGGTGATGGAATCTCCTGCGTGGAAGCGGGCCAGCATAGACCTTCGCAAGGCAGAGGCCAAATTGCTCGAGGCGCAAGCGGCCTTTGACCCGACCTGGCGTTTATCCGATCGGGGCAAATCCGTCGGCTCCGATCTCTACTACCGATATCAGGACGCCCAATGGCGCATCCCCACACTGGGCGGTGTCGATCTGTATGTTGGAGGCCAATGGGGCAATGGGGATTGGATGAACCCAGAGTCTAGCCTTCCCGCCAGCGGCCTAGTTGCTGCCGGAATTTCTGTGCCCATGGGACCCACGTTGTGGTTCTCGGAACGTCAGCAGAACGTAACGCGGGCCCGATGGCACTACCGCATGGCCAAGCAACAATGGGACCTCACTCGGTGGGATATTCAACGCAAGGCCTTGAATCTGTATTTGACGTGGAGCCTCAAGGTGGCGGCCCAGGAAGCGTATGCCTCCTCCTGGACCTACCTCGATGCCCAGTTGGACATGTACCGCCAAGCTTTTCGAATGGGCGGTGTATCCCAGCGGGACACCCTAGACCTCTTTGCGGCCCGGAATACCCGAAAGAGCCAAGCCCTGCAATCCGGGTGGGAGGCGCAGTCCGCCTTTGAAAAGATGAGCTCATTTCTGGGTCATCCCATAGATTCCATGCGGGCTTGGACACCGATGGAATTGGATGCCGATACCTGGCTGGGTCTTCCAGCCCCCGTGACGCGTTCGGTGGAGGCGTTTCCCCAAATGGCTCTCGCGGCTATGTGGGCGGAGGCCAGCCAACGCGATGCCCAGTTCGAATCGATGCAGCGATGGAACTTGCCGTCTTTGGGCTATCAATTCTTGCAAAAGACCGAAGACTTGAATCCCTACGGGGGTGCATGGAAGGTCACCTGGGATTTGCCCTTGTGGAACCGGGCTAATCGAGCCGAACGTGCCCTTTCCCGCCTGCAACTTCAGGATGCCGCCATTCAGCAAGACGCGATGAAGACATCGCTTTCCAACGAAGTGCAGCAGCGCATCCAAATGTGGGGCAGCATGAAGGAAAATGTGGTGACCGTGACCGACCAAACGGCCACCTACGCATCACTGCTGTCCCTGGAGCGCTCCTCCCTGCAACTGGGGTATAGTTCTGTATTTCAGGTGAACCAGCGCGAGGTGGCCTACCTGGACGCCTTGCTCAAACGCAATCAATCGATGGCAGAATACATCACTTTCGTAGGTGGATGGTGGTGGCTGACGGGCCAAGAGGTGCCATGGCCGGCGGCGCGCTGAGCAAACACCCATCCTGTCAACCACTTCCAGTGAATGCCAAAAAAAAACCCGGCACTTGCGCGTCGGGGTTTCTTTTACCGTGGAGCTGGCGGGAATCGAACCCGCGTCCAGACAAGGAAATGATATGCTTTCTACATGCTTAGTTTATCCTTGATTTTCATCCAAAGGCTGAGGACAAACACTCCACCTTCGGCTTATCTGCTAAATTTTCAAAGGCCCCCCGCAGCGCAGGGCCTTCTATTCCCACCTTTCCAGCACCCCTAGATCAGACTCCGTAGGACAGGGATTCTGAGGGATGTCCCGCTTCCGCACCTAGTGTGGAATTAGCTTAGTCTCCTATCGGATGATTAAGCGGCAAGAGCGTAGTTGTACTCGCCAATTATGGATTCCGACATTGAATTAACGAGCATCAATCGGATAGCTCGGCATGCTTACAAACCCCTTCATCTTGCTGTCAATACCGGTCAGCCCCATGCAGTGGAATGCAGCAACAAAGGTACGTCTTCCCTAAGACAGTCGGTGTGGCCTTATTGGAGGAATAGCGGGGAATTCAGCGTTTGGATCAACGTAACGCTGGTTTTCTTGACCAGGCTGTTCTTGACCGTCTCCCGCATGTCGTCCACAATACGTGGATTGTAACTCGTTCGAAAACGGCCATCCAGTTGCCCTTTTTTGCCCGTTAAGACTTGGTCGGTGGTTTTGGCCTCAGACATGCTGCTCCACTGCCCGGGGTAGAGGTTGGCGGGATCCCCACTGTACTCGGCCGAGGCAACGATGCGCTCGCTTTGTTCCTCGACCTCTCGAGAGGTGATGATGCTCCGCTTGATGGGGTCAACCAGGCTAAATTTCAACGCTCCATGGATGTACACGCGGTAGTCCACATCAAAGTAGACGACTTTGTGGTAGACGGTCTCCTTGGTGATGACACCGGTGTCGGGATTCTTTTTGTCCACAATCTCCCTGCGGTAGCCTTGGCGCTCGTAGCGCGACATGGTGCCTGGTACCTCCGTCCAGTCGGTCATTTCCATTTCTAGGAGGTAGTCGGGTTGCTCGTTGGATTGGTACCGAGTTTGGTCATTCCAGTCGATCCAATCGATGAAGGGGTCGTCCGTTCGAACCAAATTATTGATTAAATCCGCCCGCATGCTCTGACTCAAGGTGAGCTCCTGCCGAGTGGGGGCCAAAATATCCCGAACACCCACGGTCACCATGCCGTGGTAGACGGCAGAATCTTGGTATTGCCGGCTATTCTTGTAGGGTTCTCCAATCTCATTTTCCATATCAGCCCACGCATAGAAGGCGGCGCGATATTTTTGGTTCGCATACATGCGGTGTGCTTCACGATGCATGGGCTCGGCCACGGCACTGCGCCAAAGCTCTTGGATGTGGTTGTCCTCGGGGCTGTACTTTAAAACGCGGGCAAACGTGCGCTCGGCCCCGGTAAAATCTTCCTGTTCCAAGGATTGTTGGGCCTGTTGGACTAAGTCCTTGACAAAGTTCTGTTTAAGGCCATTGTATTCAGAGATGTGGGCCGAAGTACCGGAAAGCAAGACCCCCGCGGCATTGGCGCGCTCCTCTAGGTCTCGGGCACGGACAAAAGCATCCAAGGCCCCAACCGTTTCCCCTGCCTCAGCAAGTTTTTCAAATTCCCGAATTTGGGATTTGATTTCCTTTTCCCCGTAGGTTTTTACCTGGATCATGGCCTTTTGATTCCCGGGCTTCCGCTCAAGGGCTTCCAAAGACATCAGCGTAGCTTCGTAGGTAAGCCCCGCCGAAGCTAACTTCTTACTGCGCTTCAACGCCTGGTTGGTTGGAGAACAAGAAAAAGCCACCGCTGCGATAAGCAGGGTGGCTAAAAACGTGGAGAAATAGTTTCGAGCCATAGGCTCAAAAATACATCAACCCAAGTAGGTTTTGAGAATCTTGCTACGAGAAGTGTGCTTCAAGCGACGGATTGCCTTTTCCTTGATTTGACGCACGCGTTCACGTGTCAAGTCAAACTTCTCACCAATCTCCTCCAAGGTCAGCGGATGCTGTCCATTGAGGCCAAAGTAGAGACGGATGACATCGCCCTCACGCGGGGTCAGTGTGGCCAAAGAACGCTCGATTTCCGTGCGGAGTGAATCCACCATCAAATCGTCGTCGGGATTGGGTGAATCGTCAGAGTTCAGGACATCGTACAAGTTGCTGTCTTCCCCTTCGACCAACGGAGCATCCATGGACACGTGGCGACCGCTATTGCGCATCGACTCTTTCACGTCCATTTCGCTCATTTCCAACTTTGTGGCAATTTCCTCTGCGCTGGGTGGACGCTCGTGCGCCTGCTCCAACGAGGCATAGGCCTTGTTGATTTTGTTGATAGAACCGATTTTGTTCAACGGCAAGCGGACAATTCGAGACTGCTCAGCCAAGGCCTGCAGAATGCTTTGACGAATCCACCAAACAGCATAGGAGATGAACTTGAAACCACGCGTTTCATCGAAACGTTGCGCGGCCTTAATCAAGCCCAAGTTGCCTTCGTTGATCAAATCAGGCAGCGTCAACCCTTGGTTTTGGTATTGCTTCGCCACGGAAACGACAAAACGCAAGTTGGCTTTGGTCAATTTCTCCAAGGCCCGCTGGTCGCCGGCCTTGATTTTCTGGGCGAGCTCTACTTCTTCTTCCGCAGTAATCAATTCCACTTTGCCGATCTCCTGGAGGTATTTATCCAAGGAGGCCGTTTCACGGTTAGTGACCTGCTTCGTAATTTTTAATTGACGCATCGGATGATTTCGTACGAGGGTTAAACAAACAAGTTACGAGAAAATTGAATTTCTCTTATTCTTCATTGCGGGGGCCACGCTCACGGCGTTCTCCGCGCTCTGGACGGGGACCACGACGGTCTCCGCGGTCAGGGCGAGGGCCACGATCCTCCCGGGGTGCGCGCTCGATATAGCCCTCGGGCTTCTCGATCAACACTTTGCGTGAGAGGCGCAACTTACCCTTGTCATCAATGCTCAAAAGCTTGACTTGGACCTTATCCCCTTCTTTGTACAGAGCGGAGGGGTCCTCGACGCGCTTCCAATCCATTTCTGAAACGTGCAATAAGCCTTCTGTTCCGCGGCCGATTTCGACGAATACGCCGAAGGTCTGAACGCCTTTTACGACGCCGTCATAGATGGTATCCACAACGGGAACAAAGCAGATCTCATTGATGCGTTGCTGGGCCAAGGCGATGCCTTCGGCATTGGTACCGCTGATTTCCACGCGACCGATGTTGCCCACCTCTTCGATGGTGATGGTTGTGCCTGTTTCAGCTTGCATGCCTTGAATAATCTTGCCACCAGGTCCGATGATGCCACCGATGAAGCTCTTGGGAACTTCCATGATGACCATACGGGGTGCATGGGGCTTCAATTCGGCACGTGGAGCTGGCATGGCAGCCGTCATGACGCCCAAGATGTGCGCACGTCCGGCTTTCGCTTGATTCAGGGCATTGGTCAGGATCTCGACGCTGAGGCCTTTGATCTTGATGTCCATTTGGCAGGCAGTGATGCCTTTTTCAGTACCCGTCACCTTGAAGTCCATGTCACCGAGGTGATCTTCGTCGCCCAAGATGTCGCTCAAAACGGCGTATTTGCCCGTCTCAGCGTCCGTGATCAAGCCCATGGCGATACCGCTTACGGGGCGATCAATTTGGATACCTGCATCCATCATGGCTAGGGTGCCTGCGCAAACGGTGGCCATAGAGCTCGAACCATTGGATTCGAGGATGTCCGAAACAATGCGGATCGTGTACCCACTTCCTGCGGGAACCATGTTTTTCAAAGCGCGCTGCGCCAAGTTTCCATGGCCCACCTCTCGGCGGCTCGTGCCGCGCATCATGCGTGCCTCACCGGTAGAGAAAGGAGGGAAGTTGTAGTGCAAGTAGAATTTCTCGTCCCCGGTCATGGTTGCCGCATCGATGCGGTTGGAATCCAAGGCGGTACCCAAGGTTACCGTCGTGAACGATTGCGTCTCACCACGTGTGAAGAGCGCACAACCGTGGGGGCCAGGAAGGATGTCGGTTTCGACCCAGATGGGGCGAATTTCGTCCGTCTTGCGGCCGTCAAGGCGCATTCCGTGGTCCAAAATTTGGTTGCGCATGGCTTTGTACTCCACGTCGTGGTAGTAGACTTTGGCCAAGTCCAACGAGGTCTCTTTCTCCTCGTCGGTCAAGGTGGCAGCAAATGCTTCGAAAACCGCCTTGAATTGCGCAGAACGCTCTGCTTTGTTGGTCAAGCCCATGCCAGCCACTTTGTAGGCGCCTTCATAGGTCGCAGCCTCTACGCGCTTGCGCAATTCCTCATCGTGCGTCTCGTGGGAGTACTCACGCTTCGGGCTCGAGGTAGGAACCATGGCCGCGAGAGCCAATTGAAGGTCTACTTGCTTTTTGATGGCATCGTGTCCGATGGCAATCGCCTCAAGCATTTCGGCTTCCGAAACTTCTTTCATTTCGCCTTCGACCATCACCACGCTGTCCGCGGTGGCGCCCACCATGATTTCCATGTCGGCCTCCTCAAGTTGAGCGTAGGAAGGGTTGATGATGAACTCACCGTTGACGCGGGCGACATTCACCTCGGACATTGGTCCGTTGAAGGGGATATCACTGATCGCAATGGCTGCTGAGGCGGCAAAACCTGCCAAAGATTCGGGAGCCGTTGAAGGATCGTACGAAAGCATCGTGATGATCACTTGGATTTCAGCGTGGAAATCTTCTGGGAACAAGGGACGCAATACGCGGTCCACCAGGCGACAGACCAATACTTCACGGTCGCTTGGGCGTCCTTCGCGCTTCAAGAAGCCGCCTGGTACGCGGCCTGCGCCGGCAAATTTTTCTTTGTACTCCACACTTAGTGGGAGGAAGTCAATCCCTGGACGGGCTTCTTTATTCGCTACGACGGTAGCAAGGAGGGCGGTTCCGCCACAAGTAAGTAGGACTGCGCCGTCAGCTTGACGAGCCATACGGCCCGTTTCGAGGGTAATGACTCGGCCGTCAGGCAGCGTTAAGCTTTGAGTGATGGGGGTAGGTGCATTCATGTTTTTTGTTTTCGATATTGATTTCTCCAGGCCGCTTCTTCCAACGCGAAAAGGCAATCCGGGAAGAATTGCCTTTTCTGAATGATTCCGCTAGTGGAAACTCACGCTTATTTGCGGAGTCCTAGTTTTTCGATAATCGCACGGTAACGCGCGATCTCCGTTTTTTGAAGGTGGTTCAGAAGACTACGACGCTTTCCGACCAAACGAATGAGTGAACGCTCCGTGTTGTGGTCTTTACGGTTCTTCTTGAGGTGCTCAGTCAAATGGCTGATGCGGTAGGTGAAGAGGGCGATTTGCCCTTCGGCTGTGCCCGTATCTTCGGGGCTCTTGCCATGTTGCGCAAAAATTTCGCGCTTCTTTTCTGTGTTTAGATACATGCCTAGATCACTTAGATGGTTGTGCTGTATGCCCGACTTTCGGGAGGGCAAAAGTACGAATAATTTATTCTGCTTTCACAGGGGCGGGGAGATTCCCCACAAATCGAAGCCATTGACTCATGCGGTCCTTCAAGTGCTTTCGCTCGACAATGAAGTCCAAGAAGCCATGCTCCTTCACAAACTCGCTTGTCTGAAACCCTTCAGGCAAGTCCTTGCCAATCGTTTCCTTGACGACGCGGGGCCCTGCAAAGCCGATGAGAGCTCCCGGTTCTGCAATGTTGATATCCCCCAGCATGGCATAGGAAGCCGTCACCCCCCCGGTGGTGGGGTCGGTCAGCAAACTGATGTAAGGAATACCCGCTTCATCTAGAAGGGCCAGCTTGGCAGACGTTTTGGCCATTTGCATCAATGAAAAGGCCGCTTCCATCATTCGGGCGCCCCCAGACTTGGAAATCATAATGAAGGGAATCCGGTGCTTTAAGCTGTAGTCAATGGTGCGGGCGATCTTTTCCCCAACTACGGAACCCATGGATCCGCCGATGAACTTGAAGTTCATGGCTGCAATCGCCACAGGAATTCCGTTCATGGTGCCCGTTCCGGACGTTAATGCATCGTCCAAGCCGGTTTTGGCACGGGTGGCTTTAAGTCGGTCGGTGTATTTCTTGGTATCCTCAAATTGCAAGGGATCCTTGGAAATCATCCCCGCATCAAGTTCGGTGTACACACCTCCGTCAAAAAGAAAGGAAAAATACTCCTTGGCGTCAATGCCATTGTGGAATCCGCAGTTGCCGCAGACCCACACATGCTGAGCATGATCTTCGGCCGAAACAATCACCTTGCACTTGGGGCATCCGTGCCACAAGCCATCGGGGGTCTCCTTTTTCTCTTGGGTCGGGGTGGTGATCCCGGCTTCTTGTCTTTGAAACCAATCCGTGGACATAGGTTGATGGGTTAGGCGATGGTAATACTTGGATCGAGGTATACGTCTTGAACGGCATTCAACAGGGCTACGCCTTCTTTCCAATCGCGTTGGAAAGCCTTGCGGCCCAGGATCAAACCTTGGCCACCGGCGCGCTTGTTGATCACGGCCGTAGCTACCGACTCGGCCAAATCACTGGCACCTTTGGACTCACCGCCTGAGTTGATCAAACCGATTTTACCCATGTAGCAGTTGGCCACTTGGTAACGGGTCAGATCAATGGGGTGGTCGGTGGTCATTTTTTCATAGACGTTGGCATGGGTTTTTCCGTGCTTGGTCGCAAGGTAGCCTCCGTTGTTGGTGGGCAACTTTTGCTTGATAATGTCCGATTGAATGGTGACGCCCAAATGGTTGGCTTGGCCGGTCAAGTCGGCGGAGGTGTGGTAGTCCACGCCATCCTGCTTGAAGCCATTGTTGCGGGTGTAGCACCACAAGATGGTCGCCATACCGAGTTCGCGTGCACGCTCAAACGCTTCAGAAACCTCCAGCAATTGGCGGCGAGACTCCTCGGCACCAAAATAGACGGTCGCCCCCACGGCGACAGCGCCCATGTTCCAGGCGTCCTCGACAGAACCGTACATGGTCTGATCGTACTGGTTGGGGTACGACAAGAATTCGTTGTGGTTGATTTTCACCACAAAAGGAATCTTGTGCGCGTATTTGCGGCTGACAGAGGCCAAAACACCAAACGTAGACGCCACGGCGTTGCACCCTGCCTCCATGGCCAACTTCACAATGTTCTCGGGGTCAAAGTACAAGGGGTTGGGTGAAAAACTTGCGCCCGCGGAGTGCTCAATACCTTGGTCGATAGGAAGAATACTCATGTACCCAGTGTTGGCCAAGCGCCCCGTTCCATACAACTGTTGCAAGCTGCGCAACGTCGGAATATTGCGGTTACTCCCGAGGAATTGTTCGTCCACAAAATGGCCAGATGGCAAGTGGAGGCTTTCTTTGGGGATGGCCGTGGAAGTGTGGTTGAGGAGGTATTCGGCTTGGTCGCCGAGGAGGGTAATGACGCGCTCTGAGGCCATATGTCTGTTCAATTAGAAGAATACGAATTGCAAACCTAGGCCTTTTCTTTGATTTAGCCGTGCAAAAAATCGCCAAAAAAGGTCCTCAAAAGGGCATACCTAGGCCAAAATTAAGCGTGCTTCGCTGGCCCCATTCGCCCGGCCGAAACCAGGGCTGATTTCCGAGGCGACGTGGGTCATACACCTGTAGTCCCCAGTCGATTCGGATTACAAAGAAGTCCAAATCATAGCGGAGCCCAAAGCCGGCATCCCAAGCGCTCTGTTCCAGGATTCGGGCTGGATGAAAGACGACACGCTCTTGGATGCTGGGGAGTTGGAGTAGGGGACTGGTTGTTTGGCCGATGTTTCGGGAGGTTAGCCATGTATTGCCGGCATCCGAGAAAAGGGCCCCAGATAGGCTTCCCGACAAAGGAAAGCGGTACTCGGTTTGGAACAGCAATTTCCGGGTCCCGGATCCCAAGTAGCCAGTACTATCAAAGACGGCTAAAGGGAGTGCGCCCGGCCCCAAGCGAAAGTTGATCCAGCCGCGCAAATCGTTACTTCCCCCAGCAAAAAAGGCCCGCTCAAAAGGGGGAAGGCCGGGGGTGTTTTGTAGGGTGAACAGTTCGCCAAGGACTGTGCGAAGTGCCCAATCCCGGTGTTTGGTTCCACGGTAAAGCCAGCGCATGTCTAATTTGGCTCGGAGGTAGTGGGCATAAGGAACTTGGCCCAAGGTGCGCACATCGGGCCCAGACCCTTCGAGCCCACGAACGACTAAATCTGTGAGTACGCCAGAGGATTCCAAGGTCCATTCGGTTCGGCGCTCCCAACGCCCAAGTTGCACGGAGGGTCGCACAATGCGCAGACGCGGCCCGAGGAGCAGGACATCTTGGAACCCGGACTTGATCGAGAGGGCTTGGTAAAAGGTGCTGTCAATTTGCCGCAGGTCGATGTAGGTGAGGTCCGTCGGACTCAACTCCCATTGCCCTCCTTTTTTGTCCGTCCATTGGTAGTGCAAGGCAGCCCGCAGGGCGAGGCGGTCAAATTCACGTCGGTATTGGCGGCCGACGGATACGCTCACGCGGGTCGAGGCAGTTTGCACGGGGGCCTCATTCCAGCCCCAAATCCCTGGCCACTGGACGCCCGTCTCCAAATCCAAAAAGTAGGTATTGAAGAGGGCCGAGCTGTCCGCCCATTGAGCGCCCAGTCCCCCGGATAGGGTCAAGTGCACATGCTCTAAGCCCCCCCAGGGATTGTTGTCAAAGAGATCTAGGCTCGATTGCACGCCGTAGATGCCCGACAAGGCGGTGCTTTCCCCCTTCCAGGTGATGCCCACGCGAGGGGCTGGAACCAGGCTCAAGGTGGCATCCAGAGAATCTTGCACCATAGCGAATTGCCAACGTCCCGATTGAACGGCTGGGATTTGACGGAGCTGAGCGGTACTGGTTTGGACCTCGGAAGACTGAAAGGGCTTTCCGGGGGTGATCCATGGCAAGCGCTCAATGCCTGCTGGGCGAAGTGTCAAAGTGGCGGGCCAACTGCCGGTTGCCTTTCTGACTACCCAGATCCGGTGGGGCTCTTCCACTGTACCGTATTCACTTGAGCGAGTCCAGTTGTCCATGCGCACCGTTACCGTCGCCCAATGCGGATGCCCCAAGGTGTCCACATCAAAGTGGACGGCCTCGGGCCCAAATGTGTAGAAGCCTTTTTCCTGGAGGAAGCGTGCAATGCGGCGGCGCTCTTCGTCCAACTGCTCCATCCGCAAAAGCGGTTTTCCATCCGTCAACGTGGAGTTGGCTTGCAATTCGTCCAAAAACGGTTCCACCCCAGGCCCCATACTGAGGTAGTGGAGTGAACCAATTTCGGTCGGTGTACCACGCCCCAGGACATAGGTCACGGTGGTGCCACGGCGCGTGGCGTTGCGCTGGTAGGATACCTGGGGATAGAAATAGCCATCTTGCTTGAGGCGGAGGGTCAGCTGTTCCACGTCTTGGGCCGCGAGGCTGGAATCCCAGAACACGGGTCGCTCGCCGATGCGCCGCAGCCAGTTGGCATAGCCCGACGTCTTTCCTGGTTTCGCTTGCAAATAGAGCCAGACATAGGGAAAGGTGCCAAACACATTGGTGTTTGGGCGCAGTTGAAGGACTTCGGTGTAGGCTTCGTCGTCCGTCTGTTTGCCGTCGAGCGTAACGTGTACGTTCCGAATCCACGGCTCCTCCAACAACCGCTGAGGCTGGCATGAAGTAAAAGCTAGGGCCAGAAGGATGCCCGCGAGTAGAGCGTGTTTACGCGCCATGCAATTGGGCAATCATACCAATGGGGTCCGGGGCTTTGAACACGGCATTGCCCGCGACGAGGACGTCCGCACCCGCCGCTTTGAGGTCGGCGGCATTTTGGGCATTGACTCCGCCATCGATTTCAATCTTGGCCGCGCTTCCCGCTTCGTCGAGCATGCGGCGCAACTGGCGCACTTTCTCGTAGGTCTGTGGGATGAAGGACTGTCCGCCAAATCCGGGATTCACACTCATGAGGCAGAATAGGTCGGCGTCGTGGAGTATTTCAGAAACGGCCGAAACGGGCGTGTGGGGGTTTAGGGCCACTCCGGCGAGCATGCCCTCGGCACGGATGGCCTGCAGGGTGCGGTGCAAGTGCGTCGAAGCTTCGATGTGCACGGTGAGCACGTGGGCGCCAGCGGCCTTGAATTCTTGGATGTAGCGTTCAGGTTGTACAATCATCAAGTGAACGTCCAAGGGCTTCGTAGCATGGCGGTGGATGGCCTCCACAACGGGCAAGCCGAAAGATAAATTCGGCACAAAAACGCCATCCATGATGTCTACGTGAAACCAAGCCGCCTCGCTGGCATTGATCATCTCCACATCGCGTTGGAGGTTAGCAAAGTCGGCGGAGAGTACGGAGGGAGCAATCATGGCTGGGGATTTTTGCCAAAATTAGGCCCAATTGACCGAACTTGGCCCCATGCAAACCTCCCCTTCGGTCTTATCCAAAAATCAACGCAGCCAGGTGCGCGCCCTGTGGCGCAAAAAAGGCCGCGAAACGGCCGAGCAGTTTCTCGTCGAATCCCCCAAAGCCATCGCCGAATTCCTGGAGGAGGGCTGGCCGCTCATTACCCTATACCGCAGTCCGCAAGGTCCGATGGCGGACCACCCAAAAGCCGTCGAAATTCCGCCCCGCGAGCTAGCCGAATTGTCCACCCAAGAGAGCCCTCAGGGGGTCTTGGCTGTCTTTGGGCACAAAACCCTCACGCCAACGCAAGGGGGCTGGGTCTTGGTATTGGACCGGGTGCAAGATCCTGGAAATGTTGGTACGCTTCTGCGTCTGGCGGATTGGTTTGGAATCGATTATGTGGCGCTTCCCCCGGGCACGGCGGAGGTATTCAATCCCAAAGTCATCCAAGGGTCCATGGGGTCCATCGCCCGGGTTCCACTCGTGTATGGAACAACGGAAGAGCTGTTGGCGCGCTTTCATGCCGAAGGGCGAAGTGTGTACGTGGCTGATTTGGGCGGCGAGTCCCCCGCAGCCCTGCCGCGAAAAGCCCCGGCCGCCTTGGTCCTCGGCAATGAAGGACAAGGCCCAGAAGCCCCATGGACGGAGGCGGCACAACACATCCTAACGATCCCACGTGGACCGCAGAGCAAGACGGAAAGCTTAAATGTGGGAACGGCGGGCGCCATCGCCCTCTATGCCTGCTTGAGCCAGGGCTAACCCCAGATTTTACTCAAAGGTGAAAATCCAGGCCATCGTCCGCGTCTGCACCACGGGCAGGGCTTGAGCGTAGGCGGTTCCATCGTCCACCCGAAGATTCCCTTGCCCAAAAGTGGCGCGTAACTGGGGGGAGAGCTTGAAGTATTCAAAGTACAGGTCCATACCCACGGCCACTTCATAGCCAAATTCTCCGGCCTGCAATTTGAAAATGCGGTCGTCCGCCACCTTGGCTTTGGAGGCGAGGTCCCATTGGCCGTAAAGACTGCCGAGCACATACCACCGGTGGTTGTCAATGCGGTCGGTTTTCCATTTGAATTCGAGAGGAAAAATGACCAACGAGGATTCCATACGCCGCTCAATGGTTTTGCGCAGGCCGTCGCTGGGATCCACGGCATCAAAGAAAAGTTTGCGTTCCCCCGCCGAATAGGTCGGAACAAAGCGGAGGTCCATGTTGTCGTTGAGGCGAAGGTTGCTCACAATTCCTACGGTGTAACCCAATTGCGGGCCAGTAGCCACGCCGTACACCGTACTGGGCCACGAAGTGCCAGGTCGGTAGGAAAAATCCATACGGCTGGTGCCCAGAATGAACCCGAAGTGGATGGGCTTTTGGTCGTAACGCGGCAAGTTCAAGCTTTGTCCTTGGGCCCAGAGTGCTCCGGGTAGGATGAAAAGGAGGGCGATGAACGGTGTGCGCATGGAAGGAAAACGTTTAGTTCGCGGACTCCGTATGTGCGACATACAAACTCGCCACGCCAAAGGTCAGTGGACGAATGGACACCTGGGTGAATCCCGCCTCCTTGAGCTTTTGAGCAAAGGCATCCCCGTATGGGAAGGCCTCCACGCTCGCAGGCAGGTAGGTGTAGGCGGAGGAATCCTTGGAAACCCACTTGCCGATGGTGGGAAGGATGTGCTTGAAATAGAAGAAATACAGCGGACGGAAAGGAAAGCTTTCGGGTTGTGAAAACTCCAACACGGCCAAGCTTCCACCGGGGCGAAGTACCCGTTTCATATCCCGCAATCCTTGCTCGAGGTGTTCAAAATTCCGTACTCCAAAGGCGACCGTGACAGCGTCAAACGAGGCGTTCTCAAAGGGCAGCGACTCGCCATCTCCCAAATGAAGAGGGATATTTGGATCCAAGCCACGCCGGGTGATTTTTTCGCGCCCCACGTCCAACATGCCCGCCGAAATGTCGACACCTTGAACCCGGCTCCCGGGAATGCCACGGTGGAGGGCAATCGCCAAATCGGCGGTTCCGGTTGCCACATCCAAAATGTCCTTTGCTCCGGCTTTGCGCACGGCGGCCACCGTACGGCGACGCCACAAAACGTCAATCCCAAGCGACAAGGTGCGGTTGAGCACGTCGTACCGCTTGGAAATGGCATTGAACATGTGGGCTACTTGCTCCTTTTTGGAGCCTTCGGCGCTATACGGTTTGACAGGGTCCATGGTGGGGGTGCTTATCCTACCTGCACGTTGGCTTTGGGGTAGGTGTACTCGTGGGATTCTTTCTTACGGCTGGTCAATGCGAAGGCCAAAGTTACGGTCCCCACACGCCCTACTAACATGGAAAGCATCAAGATAGTTTGCCCGGCGGTGCTTAATTCGGCCGTGATGCCTGTCGATAGTCCCACGGTACAGAAGGCACTCACCTCTTCGAAGGCCAGACGTGCAAGTCCGATGTGCCCATCCGTGACGGTGAGCATAAAGATTCCCAGGAGGATGGAACTCGCCGAGAACAAGAAGGCACTCATGGCTAAGTTGAGCAACTCTACGGGAATCGTGGAGTGGAACATTTCGACGCGTTTCCGGCCGCGGATGGTGGCTAGGGCATTCACAAAGACCAAGGCGAACGTCGAGGTTTTGATACCTCCCGCCGTAGACCCCGAAGAGCCGCCGATAAACATGAAGACGATTAAAATGAGCAACGTAGGCAGGGCCACGGCTCCAAAGTCCACGGTGTTAAATCCGGCAGTACGCGTGGTGATGGACTGGAAGAGCGCGGTGAGTACGCGGTGCCCTTGGTCCATGCCAAGCATCGTGCTATTCCATTCCAGGGCAGCAAAGAAAAGTGCTCCCAGAGGGATGAGGATCAAGGCAGCGTAGAGGGCAATTTTCGTATTGACATGCAGGTGAATCCATGGGTTGCGTCGGCGGGCCGCATAGGCCTGCGTCGAGAACAAATCGTGGATGGTCGTGAATCCAAGCCCTCCCAAGACGATGGTGACCCCAATGACCACGACCAAGGGGATGTTGTAGGCCAAGGCAGGATGCGCCATGCCCTCAGAAAAGAGGCTAAATCCAGCGTTATTAAATGCGCTGATGGCATGAAATAGGCTGTAGAAAATGCGGTCCCCGATATGGGCAAACTCGAGGTCGCCCCAGGAAAAGAAGAGGAGCGCCGCGGCGCCTAATTCAAAGAAAAAGCTGAAGCGGAAGATTTCCCGAATGAGATCCACCGACCCTTCGAGGGAATCGCTGCTGTAGTTGGCTTGGAGAAGGCTTTTGTAGCGGGTTCCCAAGGCGGGGTTGGCGAGCATGGCAAAAATGGAAGCAAAGGCAATGAAGTTTAAACCGCCGAATTGGATGAGTACCATCACGACGAACTTCCCTTTGAAGCTCAGCGTCGAGGCCACATCGATGATGTTCAAGCCCGTGACAGAAACCGCCGACACCGAGGTGAAGATTGCTTCCTTCAGGCTGAGTCCTGTGCCTGATTTGGTCATTTCGGGCATCCAGAGCAGGCCCGTCCCCACGATCATCAGGAGAATAAAACTGCTGACCAGGAGCGCAGGGGGACTTAGGCGGAGCATGGGAAGAAGCCGACTCGCTTTGCCAATTTCAAGCGCCACAAAGAGCAAGAAATAAGCCTGCACAAAAACCATGAAGAAAGCGTCCAGTTGTTCTATGCCGAGATAGCCTCCCAACGTCGAGAGTATTTCGACTCCAAACAGGTTGAATGAAAGGATGTTGACCGTCATGTAGCCCATGAGCAGACCCTCCCAGCGGGAATCTTTCAGGTACTGTAGCGGGGAGAAAGAATAGAAAAATTCCACCACGTACTTCAAAATGTAGAAGCCAATAGTCGTTTTAAGCAAGTAATCTACCCAGGCTTTTTGGTCCGGTTCCAAGGCGAATCCATGGCTGAGCAAAAGGCTCACCACCGCCGCGATGGAAAGCGGGACACTGGTGTAACGCAGCAAACGGATGGCCGGAATTTTACTGTCGTAGATGCGAAGGTTGATCCATTCGCGAATGCGGTTGACCGTTTGCCGACGGGAAGTACTCATGAAGCGGAATTCAGTCCGTTTAAGGTACGGACAATTCGCTCCGCAGCCCGACGGAGATCCTCCTCCGATGCGGCGTAACTAAACCGAATATAGCCATCTAGCCCGAATGCTTCGCCTGGGACCGCGGCAACGCCCCCTTCGAGCAGACGCATGCATAGATCGAGTGCGGTGGGATTGGACGGGCTGAGGTAGGCCGAAGCGTCGACAAATAGGTAGAAGGCGCCTTCTGGCGCTTTCACCACGAGTTTGTCCGCTTCGGACAGGGCCTTGGCCAAGAGGGTGCGGCGGGCCGTAAACGCGTCTATCATGTATTGCACGGGCTGCGGACCCGCATGCAGGGCCGCAATGGCCGCGCGCTGGGCAATGCTGGAGGCGCCGCTGGTGATTTGGCTTTGGATTTTTTCGCAGGCTTTGGCTAGTTCGAGGGGGGCACCCATGTAGCCGAGCCGCCATCCCGTCATGGCAAATCCCTTGGACAAGCCGTTGACCGTGGCGGTGCGTTCCCACATGCCCTCCAGGGAGGCGATGCTCACGTGTTCCACCCCATACTGGATGTATTCGTAGATCTCGTCGCTGATCACCCACACGTGAGGGTGCGCACGGAGTACGGTGGCCAGGGCTTCGAGTTCGGTGCGGCTGTACATTGCCCCGCTAGGGTTGTTGGGGCTGGAGAAAATCAGCAATTTGGTGCGGGGGCTGATAGCGGCCTCTAACTGGGCCGCCGTGATTTTAAAATCTTGCTCAATGCCCGCCTTGGGGCTCACGACGGTGCCGCCCACAAATTCCGCCAAATCCGCATACGACACCCAATAGGGCGCTGGAATGATCACTTCGTCCCCCGGATTCACGAGGGCCATCATCAGGTTTGCAATGGATTGTTTTGCTCCTGTGCTGACGATGATTTCCTCCGGGCGGTAGCGCAAGCCGTTGTCGCGCTGAAACTTTTCGCACACCGCTTGACGCAGGTCTGGATAGCCGGGGACGGGCATGTAATGCGAGTAGTTCTGCTCAATACCCTCCATCCCAGCCGCTTTGGCAAAGTCAGGGGTATCAAAGTCGGGCTCCCCCAGGCTTAGGCTGATAATGTCATGGCCGGCCTCTTGCAGGGCACGGCTTTTTTTGGTCATTTCGATAGTCATCGGCAGGGCCAAAGACTGCACGCGCTGGGATAGAAAAAGCATGCTCAAAAGTATGAATTGCCGGGAAATGGGCGATATTTGCGGCATGGATGTTTTCTACGATACTATTCGCACCATTTTCCCTTCGATCCTGATCTTGATTGTGGTGTATTTGATGATGTCGAGTTTCTTGGACAACGAGGACAAGCGCCGTCGCAGTGAGCGCATGGCCGCTTTCCAAAAGCAGGCCTTGCCCATACGTATGCAGGCCTACGAGCGTCTGGCTCTCCTGTTGGAACGCATTAGCCCCAACTCCCTACTACTTCGGGTCAAAGCGGGAAAACTCTCCAAATCGGAGTACCTCATCTTGCTTCAACAGGCAATTCGCAGTGAATTCGAACACAACCTTTCGCAGCAGGTGTATGTCTCGGAACATGTTTGGGAAATGGTCGTGACGGCCAAAAGCGCCATGGTATCCATGATGAATACCGTCGCGGCAGACCTGGACCCTGAGGCGACGGGAGCGGACTTGAGTAAAGCGATTTTGACCCGTGCCATGGAGATGGGAACCTTGCCCACCCGCACCGCCTTATCGGTGCTTCGCCGAGAGATGGCGCAAGAATTCTAAGGCGCCTTCCGTGGGAGAGAGCTCCCCATTCGCCACCTTTTCTTCCAATTCAGCCAAGACGGACTGTCCCTGATCGAGGGCTTCCGACCATAATCCCGCTTGAATCCGGCGTGTCATGTGCGTCCGCTTTTGAGCGCGACGGCGCTCAACTGTTCGGTCACTGGCCCAACCCCATCGCAAGCCCCGGTCCAATGCATCCCACAAGGGAGTGAGGGAGGCTTGATCCAAGGCGCTTCCAACCAATACCTCCACATGCTGGTCGTCCGCCCGGTTAAAAAGCCCCAGCGCTTGGCGCAATTGGCCCGCAGCCTGTTCTGCAGCCGCCTTATGCGCCCCATCGGCTTTGTTGACCCAAATAAGATCCGCGGCTTCCATGACTCCGCGTTTGAGTCCTTGGACCTCATCGCCGGCCCCAGGAAGCGCGACAAGCAGGGTGAAATCCACCACCCCTTGAATGGCGGTTTCGTTTTGGCCCACGCCCACCGTTTCAATCACGATGCGCGAGAACCCCGCCGCTTCAAACAATTGAATCACCTCGCTCGTTTGGCTGTGGATGCCGCCCAATGCCCCAGCAGAAGGGCTGGGACGGATGAAGGCACCGGTGGCCTTTCCAAGCATTTCCATCCGGGTTTTGTCCCCGAGGATACTTCCGTGGTGCTGGGAACTACTTGGATCAATGGCAAGAACAGCGACCCGATGGCCCGCTTCGCTCCAATGCGTGCCCAAGGCTTCAATCAAGGTGCTTTTCCCCGCGCCGGGGTTGCCCGTGATGCCGAGTCGGAAGGAAGAAGGTTGATCCGAAGGCTCAGGCTGCAACTTCGTTAGGAGTTCTGCCGCGGCACCTTGATCCGTGGACAAGTCGCTTTCTACGAGGGTAATTCCGCGTGCGAGGGCACTCCGATCTCCGCGGCGAATGCCCTCAGCCAGTGCTGGGACATTCCAATGTTCCCGTTCCGGGGCATGAAAATTAGGATTGATGGCCATGGTCAGGGAATCGGTGCTGCATCATTTGGGCCAAGAGCTGGCTTGCGGATTCGGCAATGGGCGTTCCCGGCCCAAAAATTCCAGCCACCCCAAGCTCAAAGAGCCCCGCATAGTCGCCTTTGGGAATGACGCCGCCCACCACTACCAAAATATCGGGACGGCCCATGGCTCGGAGCGCATCGAGAAGCTGAGGCACCAGGGTTTTATGGCCTGCCGCGAGGGAGCTGACGCCGACCCAATGCACGTCGTTTTCGATGGCTTGTCGCGCGGTCTCCTCGGGCGTCTGAAACAATGGCCCCAAATCCACATCAAATCCCATGTCCGCAAAACTGCTGGCCACCACTTTGGCGCCGCGGTCGTGGCCGTCTTGCCCCATTTTGGCCACCAAAATACGGGGGCGGCGCCCCTCGTGTTGCGCGAAGGTATCCGCTAACGCACGGGCCGCTTGGAAGGCGGGATGGGAGTCGTTTTCTTTCTTGTACACGCCCGAGATGAGTTGTGTGGTCGCCTGGTAGCGGCCGAATATAGCCTCTAAGGTATCGCTGATTTCCCCCAGTGTGGCACGAGCACGGGCCGCATGGATGGCCGCTTCGAGGATATTCCCCTCTGAAGCCGCGGCGGATTTAAGGTCGGCGAGCGCCTTGGATACGGCCTCTGAAGACCGATCCGCTTTGAGCGTTTCCAGCCGCTGAAGCTGGGATAGGCGAACGGCGGTGTTGTCGACTTCGCGGACTTCCACCTCTGTTTCGGTTTCGGAAAGAAAGGCATTCACCCCAACCAAAATGTCCTTGCCTCGGTCCAAACGCGCCTGTTTTTTTGCGGCGGCTTCTTCGATGCGCAGCTTGGGCAGGCCCTGTTCAATGGCTTTGGCCATGCCCCCCAAAGCATCAATTTCTTCCATGAGTGCCCAGGCTTCATCCATCAAGGCCGCGGTGCGCCGTTCTACCTCGTGGCTGCCCCCAAAGGGATCGACAAAGCGGGTTACGCCGCTTTTTTGCTGCAGGTACAATTGGGTTTCACGGGCGATTCGGGCCGAATAATCCGTCGGCAAGGCGATGGCTTCATCCAGGGCATTGGTGTGCAAGGACTGGGTGCCCCCTAAAACGGCCGCCATGGCTTCGACGGCTGTTCGGGTTACGTTGTTGAAGGGCTTCTGCTCGGTGAGGGACCAACCGCTCGTTTGACAGTGGGTTCGAAGGGCTCGGCTTTTGGGGTTTTTGGGCGAAAAAGAACCAACGATTCGGTCCCATAGCACACGGCCAGCCCGAAGTTTGGCTACCTCCGTGAGAAAATCCATTCCGATGCCCCAGAAAAAACTCAAGCGCGGTGCAAAATCATCAATGTCCAATCCACTCGCTACCCCAGTTCGCAGGTATTCGAGTCCGTCCGCCAGCGTGTAGGCAAGCTCGATGGCTGCCGTAGCGCCCGCTTCCTGCATGTGGTAGCCGGAGATGGAAATGCTGTTAAACCGCGGCATGTGCGCAGAGGTGTATTGAAAAATGTCGGCAATCAGCCGCATGCTGGGGGTGGGCGGATAGATGTAGGTGTTGCGGACCATGAACTCCTTCAGGATGTCGTTCTGAATGGTTCCGCTGAGTTCGCTCAAGGCTACTCCTTGCTCTTCAGCCGCGACAATGTAAAAGGCCAAAATCGGAATGACCGCGCCATTCATGGTCATGGAGACCGACATGCGGTCCAAAGGAATGCCTGAAAAAAGGCGCTTCATGTCCTCGACGCTATCAATCGCTACGCCCGCTTTTCCAACGTCGCCCACCACCCGAGGATGATCGCTATCGTAGCCGCGGTGGGTGGCGAGATCAAAGGCCACGCTGAGGCCCATCTGGCCCGCGGCTAAGTTGGCGCGGTAAAAGGCGTTGGATTCTTCGGCCGTGGAAAATCCAGCGTACTGACGTATCGTCCATGGGCGCTGGGAATACATGCTTCCGTAGGGTCCCCGCAAGTAGGGGGAGACTCCTGCGGCGTCTTGTTCATGCGGGAAGCGGTTCATGCGCTGGTCGGAGATTGGAGGTGTGCCCAAAATCCGCCCTGGTCCGACCAGTGCTTCCATAGCTTTTCTACCTCTTGCTGGAGCTGAACGGTGTACCCGTCCAAGGTGTAGGATCCAGCAAGGGGCTGATCCAATCCCTGAAGGCCATTTTCGTAGGTCAAGACCAGTACTTGCTGGCGGGCCCAGTCGACGGCTTGTGGGCTGTTGTTCAGCGGAGTAATCCACAATTCATCGCAGCCACCCAGCCACAGCGCCTGCTGCTGCATACCAATTCCAATCAATGCGGAGGCATCTTCCGTGTGTGCGGGGAGATGCGGCCGGCCGCTGATCCACAAGGGGGCAGAGCGCTGAAGGTGCTTTTGGGTAGCCGTCTCCCAAAGGCTGCGGGCCGCTTGAACTAGAGCAATCGTCTGGAGGTAATCGTCGGAGGCGGCTAGGTTGAGCCATGACCGGTCGGCATGCTCCCACCCGATATGATCCAATTGGGCCATGAGGGAGCCGAGGCCATAGGCCAATTGCTGCACACTTGCTTGAGGGTGACCAGGTGCCGCCATGTCGGCGCCATTTCCGCAGAGCACGCGCAAACCCGAAGGGAGAGATAAGGCGCTCTGGACTTGGGTGAGGTCGGCCACCAGGCTCCCCCGCCAAAAGCCGCCAGTTCGAAGAAAATGCTCGGCCGGGTCCAGGTTGAGGGAACCATGCAGGCACTCAGGGTGCAGACTCGCAGGTAACGCATCCATTTGGGCGACCAAGTCTTCAAGTACCCCGCCAAATACCAAGTGGACCGGAGCTATGTCCAGCCGCACATCTTGAAGGAGAAGGGGCAGGTCTTCCGCGCGATGGATCCAAAACAAGAGGCTGCTCGCTCCCTGCATGAGGGCATTCAGGGCCCGGGCATTGGCTTCCTTGGGCTGGGTGCCGTCCACGACTTCCAGAGCATGACGGTGCGCAAAGGGGCGTGGCCCCGTGGTCCAGGGGAGCTCAGGATAATCCGCGGGCTGACCCGCCACGGGAAGGGCAAAGCCTTCGGGGAGGTGGACGAGGTCACTCATCGGATTCGCTTTCGGGGGCGACGAGGGCGACGCGCTCTCCCGGTTTGTGCATCCAATAGGTTTCGCGGGCGAACTTCTCGAGTTTGTCGGGGTCACTCGCCAGCTCGTCCAATTGCCGTTGCGTTTCCTCTAATTCGCGCTGGTAAAAGTCAATGCCATCCTCGAGGGCGCGCAGCCGGGCGTCCAACTCCCATTGAATCAGGGCAGAGGAGGAGTCCAGGAAAGCCATCCAAATCACAAAAAAGAGCGTGACCAAGGTGTACTTGTTGGTCAAGCGTTTCCACCAGGGAGAGGTGCGGAGGGTTTGCCATCGGCTCATGCTCAAAAATACATCGCAGCCGACAGTCGCCGGCGTTTAACGCATCTGTTGGTCGACAAAATGCCGGTATTTTCCGTCTGCCAACGTCATGAGTTCGGCATGCGTTCCGAATTCTACGACCCGGCCCCCATCGAGGAAGGCAATGCGGTCCGCGGTCCGAACCGTGGATAGGCGGTGGGCAATGACCAAGCTGGTGCGTCCCTGCATCAAGCGCTGCAAGGCTTCTTGCACGAGGCCCTCACTTTCAGCATCGAGGGAGGAGGTTGCCTCATCGAGGAGTAGAATTTGCGGATCCCGCAAAACGGCCCGGGCTATCGCGATGCGTTGGCGTTGGCCGCCGCTCAATTGAACGCCGCGCTCGCCAATTTGGGTGTCCATGCCATCCGGAAAGCGTTGAATAAATTCCCAAGCGTTGGCTTCTTTTGCAGCTTGTTGGATGTCGGCGTCGCTCGCATCGGGTCGACCGTAGGCAATGTTTTCGCGGATGCTGTGTCCAAAGAGAATCACATCTTGAGGTACCCATGCGGTCTGTGCGCGCCAAGCTTTTTTGGCCAAGGACGTAGAGGGGTGGCCATAGAAGGCCAGGGATCCTTCCGCCGCCTCATGGAAGCGGAGCAAGAGTTGGACGACGGTGGTTTTTCCCGCCCCACTCGGTCCGACTAAGGCGACTTGCATCCCGGGGTCGATATCCAATGAAAAGCCCTGAAGGACGGGAACATCAGGCCGCGATGGATAGGCAAAGTCTACCTCCTGGAAGGAAACGGCTGGGGTGCCAGGGAGCGGATCTGGAAGGGTGGTGGGAACCGCCTCGCTGGATTCTTCGATGGCCTCATCCAACATGTCGAGCAATGCCTCGGTTGCGCCAACCGCTTTTTGAAGCCGGGCATACACGTCCGCCATTCCCCCAATCGACCCTCCGATGAATCCCGAGTAAATCACAAAGCTGAAGAGCTGTCCGGCCGCCAATTCACCGGTGGCAATGAGGGAGGTCCCTTTCCAAACGACCGCCACCAGTGCCCCAAATAGGCCGAGTATCAAAAAACTAGCGAATGCGCCGCGCAATATTCCTCCAGTGATGGCGAGCCGAGCAACATGGAGGGTCGATTCCTTGTAGCGCGAACGCTCCCGGTCCTCATTGGTGTAGGCTTTCACGGTGGCAATAGCCGAAAGGCTTTCCTCCACGACGGTATTGCTGTCGGCACTGGCGTCTTGGACTTGCTTTGAATATTTGCGGATTCGCCCCCCGAACACGACCGCCAATAGGATCACCACCGGCAAAATAGCGAGCATGAAGGCCGTCAGCTTCCAGCTTGTGTACGTCAACAAGGCGATGCCACCTGTGATCACGACAATCTGCCGGATAAATTCTGCTAGGGTACTGGTAAACGTCTCCTGGAGCACGCCAATGTCGGATTGCAATCGACTCGTCAGCTCGCCCACCCGTCGTTGGTGAAAGAAGGGGAGGGGCAAATCGATGAGGTGGCCGTACATCGCCTGCCGGAGGGCTGCGAGGGCGCGTTGAGCGACGCGTTCAAAAAAGACGATGCGCCCAAAACTAAAAACGGCTTGGGCTAACAGAAGGCCGCCCAGGGTCAATGCAATCGGATTTATGCGTGCGGCATCGTTTTGAGCCGCGTCGACCAAGTCACCCAAAAAGGCGGGAAAGGCCAAATTGCTCCCGGAGGAAAGCAAAAGGAAGAGCATGCCAAGCAGGAATTCGCCCTGAAAAGGACGGATGTAGACGTACATCCGTGCAATGCGCTTGAGGGCTTTCCACGTAATGGGCTTCTTGGGGGTCTTGGAGCCCGATCGGCGCGCCACCTCAGTACTTGTTCTTGTCTTGGAAGTCCAAGGATTTCAAGCCGAGGGCCTTCAAGGCACGCTTGGCGTTGATCTTGACCCATTCCTTGGCTGCGGTGGCGGTTCGACGCATGATGCCATCCTCGGGACGCGACACGAACTTGGAATCGCTGTAGCGAAATCCTTCTCCAACTTCCGTGTAGTAGTAGGCATAGAAGCTTTTGCGGCTTTCTCCCTCCGGAATTTGAATGGCCGCATAACCGTGGGGGCTGTTGGCGTCGGTGAGAAAGATCACCGCTCGGTTGAAGTTGGGGGCAATCTTGTGTTCACAGCGGGTCATCTGGGGATCCCAAATTTCCAAGTGTCCACCATATTCTTCCTTCCAATGCTTGTTGAGGTAGATCAACAGATTGATGCGGCGCCACAAACCTGAAGCGGGGTCGTAATTCACGTCGATGTGGACATCGACATAGCTGCCCTGGCCGCCTTGGTGCAGACCAGAGCCAAGGGAGTTGTCCGGTGTTACCAGCTGGGGGATGCCTGTCAACGTAGACATCCACTGACTGAATTCCTCTGAGCGTATCGTGTTCCGAACCTCCGTAAAAATCGGGTCCCAACGCTCGAAATGGTAGTCTTCTACTTTGTTTTCGTTCAAGCTTTTCCGCTTGACTTTCAATGAGTCAACAGAAGGGAAGTGGGCGTAGAGTTGCTCGGCCGCCTCGGCGTCCAGAAAGTCGTCGATGACCACAAATTTGCAGGGATCGCCCGCGGCAAATTGTGCTGTGAGGGCGGGAAGGTTTTCGAGGTGGATGTTATTTACGCGCATAATTCCGGCGGAGAATTCGATAGAAGAATTTTGGGAAATAGTGATGCAAAGGAAGGGCCAAACGGTCTTTTCCTGCCAGGACGGCATGAAATCCGCGTCCCTGTGCAAATCGCCAAATCGCCTGAGCCAATTTGGCAGGGTCCATGCCTTGTTCCTGGGCCTTGCCTGATTTCATGAGTGGTTCGCCCGATTCCGTCAAACTTGCCTGCATGATATTCGTTCGGGCACTTCCGGGGCTCACAATCTGAACACGTACCGGACTTTGGTACAGTTCTTCGCGCAAGGACTCGAAGTAAAGATGGAGTGCCGCTTTGCTCGCGGAATAGGCGGCAAGTTTTCGCTGGCCAAATTGCGAGGCAATGCTGCTAATTCCCACGATACGGCCGAAGCCCGCCCGCTCCATTTTGGGCAAGAGTGCCTTGATGGTGGCTACAGGAGACCAATAATTGAGGGCGAATAAGCGTTCCTCCACCGACAAGGCTGTCCCAGTAACGCTTCCCCATTGCCCCATCCCCGCATTGAGGATGCAGCAATCGATGCCTCCATGGAGGGACCATGCCTGATCTACGAGGGCTGGAAGAGCCTCCAAATCCGTCAAATCGGCGGGCAACAAGGAAATCCGCTCAGAAAATCCAGAATCCTGCGCAACGTGGTTCAGAAGTGCTTCGCGCCGGGCCGTAGCTATCACAAGCCAGCCCTGGCGGGCATATTCCGCGACCAAGGCTGCGCCAATTCCCGACGAAGCGCCGGTGATCCATACCACGTGATGCATTTTTCAAAGATATCTATTGGTGAGATACGAAAAATTGAGATATATTTGCCGCCCGAATAAGCACTGTCATGAAACGTACATATCAACCCTCCAATCGCAAGCGCAAGAACAAACACGGATTCCGTGAGCGCATGAGTTCAGCCAACGGACGTCGCGTCCTCGCACTTCGCCGTAGCCGCGGTCGCAAGCGCTTGACGGTTTCTGATGAAGGAAACCACAAGGGGTGATGCGTCATTCTTGTTAATAATTCAAAAGGTGTTGCCGTGGCAGCACCTTTTTTTTGTGCCCTGCAGTCCTCATTTTTGAACAAACCATAGAACATGCCGAAGAATCCCCATATCCAGTCCATTCTCATCATAGGTAGCGGTCCCATTGTCATCGGTCAAGCCTGTGAGTTTGACTATTCTGGATCCCAAGCGTCACGCTCTCTCCGGGAAGAGGGCATCGAAGTTTCCCTCATCAATTCCAACCCGGCCACCATCATGACGGATGAGGTGGTTGCGGACCATATCTACCTCCTTCCTTTGGAGGTGGAATCCTTGGAAAAGATCCTCAAAGAGCGAAAGATCGATGCCGTTTTACCCACAATGGGGGGGCAAACCGCCTTGAATTTGTGCATAGAGGCCGACAATCAAGGTCTATGGGAAGAATACGGGGTGGAAATCATAGGGGTGGACATCGATGCCATCAACATCACGGAAGACCGGGAAAAGTTCAAGGAGTTGATGGGCAAAATTGGCATCCCCATGGCCCCAGCGAAGACGGCAACGAGCTACCTCAAGGGCAAGGAGATTGCCCAAGAATTTGGCTACCCCCTCTGTGTCCGCGCGTCCTTTACGCTAGGTGGAAGCGGGGCGTCTTTTGTTTGGACCAAAGAGGAATTTGACGAGGCCCTTCAGCGCGGCCTAGAGATCAGCCCGATCCACGAGGTGATGATCGACAAGGCCCTGCTCGGTTGGAAAGAATTTGAGTTGGAGCTTCTACGCGATCAAAACGACAACGTCATCATTATCTGTTCGATTGAGAACATGGACCCCATGGGCATTCACACGGGCGACTCCATTACGGTGGCCCCTGCGATGACCCTGAGCGACACGACGTACCAAAAGATGCGCGACATGGCCATTCACATGATGCGGTCCATTGGCAATTTCGCTGGAGGATGCAACGTGCAGTTTGCGGTGAGCCCGGACGACGCCGAGGACATCGTCGCCATCGAAATCAACCCTCGGGTTTCTCGCTCGTCGGCCTTGGCCTCGAAAGCGACCGGCTACCCCATCGCCAAAATTGCCGCCAAGCTCGCCATCGGCTACACCCTGGATGAATTGAGCAACCAGATCACCAAGACCACCACGGCGTATTTCGAGCCCACCTTGGACTATGTCATCGTGAAGATCCCCCGTTGGAACTTCGACAAGTTTGAAGGGGCAGACCGCCGCCTGGGCTTGCAAATGAAGTCCGTGGGCGAGGTGATGGGCATTGGACGCAGCTTCCAGGAGGCTCTGCACAAGGCCGCCCAATCCCTCGAGATCCGTCGAAATGGCTTGGGCGCGGACGGCAAGGGCATCACAGATCAGAATACCATCCTTCACAAGCTCGAACATGCTTCCTGGGATCGGGTATTCGTGCTTTACGATGCGATGCAAATGGGCATCCCCATCCGCCGCATTCATGAAATCACCAAGATTGATCTCTGGTTCTTGAAGCAAATTGAGGAGCTCGTCGAAACCCAGCGAAAGCTCGAAAAGCACAACCTGAAAAGCTTGCCATTCGAGCTTCTTTTGGATGCCAAAATGAAGGGATTTGCGGATCGCCAAATCGCGCACATGACGCGCTGCCTCGAAAGTGAAATCCACAGCAAACGCGTGGAACTAGGTATTGAGCGCGTCTGGAAGTTGGTCGACACCTGTGCCGCGGAGTTTCCCGCGTTGACGCCTTACTATTATTCGACGTTTGAACTGCCCATGCAAAATGCTGCCGGCGAGACCTATGCGGAGAATGAAGTGGTGGTATCTGACCGCGAAAAAGTGGTGGTACTCGGCAGCGGGCCGAACCGCATTGGCCAGGGCATCGAATTTGACTACTCCTGTGTCCATGGTGTATTGGCGGCCAAGGAATGCGGCTATGAAACCATCATGATCAACTGCAACCCCGAAACGGTGTCCACCGACTTCGATACGGCGGACAAGCTGTACTTCGAGCCCGTCTTCTGGGAGCACATTTACGACATCATTCGCCATGAAAAGCCCAAGGGGGTCATTGTCCAACTGGGGGGGCAAACCGCCTTGAAATTGGCGGAGAAGCTGGAGCGTTTCGGCATCCCCATCCTGGGTACGTCGTTCGAAAGCTTGGACCTCGCGGAGGACCGCGGGCGATTCTCGGCCCGCTTGAAGGAGTACAACATTCCGTACCCACGCTTTGATGTCATTACTCATGCCGATGAAGCGCGTGCGGTAGCGGCAGAACTGGGCTACCCCATTTTGGTCCGGCCTTCCTACGTACTGGGAGGACAAGGCATGAAGATTGTCATCAACGACGAGGAACTCGAAACGCATGTCGTCGAGCTCTTTAAGGACTTCCCTGGCAACCGAGTCTTGCTGGACCACTACCTAGAAGGGGCCATCGAGGCAGAGGCGGATGCCATCTGTGACGGCGAAGACGTCTACATCATCGGCATCATGGAGCACATTGAGCCCTGTGGGGTGCACTCCGGCGATTCCAATGCCACGTTGCCTCCGTTCAACTTGGGTGAGCTCGTGATGCAGCAAATTATTGACCACACCCACACCATTGCCAAGGGATTGGGCACGGTGGGCTTGATCAACATCCAGTTTGCGATTAAGAACGATACGGTCTACATCATTGAAGCCAACCCGCGTGCATCCCGCACGGTACCCTTCATCTGCAAGGCTTACAAAGAGCCCTATGTAAATGCGGCCGCCAAAGTGATGCTCGGGGCGAAAAAAGTGAAGGACTTTAACTTCAATCCCCAATTGAAAGGATGGGCCATTAAGGTTCCAGTCTTTAGCTTCAACAAGTTCCCAAATGTGAACAAGACCCTCGGGCCCCAGATGAAGTCGACCGGTGAGGCCATTCACTTCATTGAGAACCTGCGGGATCCTATGTTCCGAAAATTGTATTCCGAGCGGAACTTTTATCTCTCCAAGTAGGGTAGTTTGCTAGAGAGCTAGAAAGCGCGCGCTTCGCGCTCAAGCTAGAAGGCTCGCGCTTCGCGCTTTGGCATTTATGCTTAAACGTTTCGTCTCTTTTCCTCTCAAATTTTACTGTGGAACTTCGCTGCGCGCCGGGACTTTTCGGAGTCTTGCCTAGCCCTCTAGCCAACCAGCTTCTCCGCCAATCCCATTCGCGTATACGCGGCCCGTGCTTCGGGAGAGGCGCCAGCAGGGCAAGAGGCCATCCACGATTGCAGGATTTGGCTCGCCTCTGATGCAGACTCAAAGAGGGAACCGGCTTGGCTTTGAAGGAGAATTTCTTGCGCGTCTCCGTCGGTGGGACCAAAGCCCCAAATAGGACGACCGCTACCCAAATATTCGAAAATTTTTCCCGTCAGAATTCCCTGGTTGTTGGGGAGGTCTGGGATGAGGAGCATGAGGGCATCGGCAGTTTGTAGGTAGCCTACGGACTCAGAATGAGGCCGGTAGCCCAAGTTTTCCAATTGGAAATGTGGGAAGCGCTTTTGGAGTGCCTCCATGGATGCGACAAATTCGTTGGCGGGCCGCCCCACGAGGCGCAGTCGCAAGGAGGCTCCGGATTCGAGAACGTCTACCAAAGCTGCTTCCACCCGCGATACAGGATAGTCTAAAGTCAAGGTGCCTGTGTACGTCAGGGTAAAAACTTCATTGCTGGGTTCAATCCCTTCGCTGAAATCGGAGGGATCGTAGCCGTTGGGCAAGACATGGCAGCGCGGACGGACGCCGGGTACTTTTTCCTCGAAGAGGCGGACCAAATCTTTGGAGACCGTCAGGACGCGATCGGCCTCGGCGAGCACAGAGCGCTCCAAGGACGCGTCATGGGCCCGAGCCCAGGGGGTCGGGTAAAATTGGTCGTAGTAGTAGATGTCCGTCCACGGGTCGCGAAAATCGGCCCACCAGGCGATGCCCTGTTGGCGCTTCAAAGCACGGCCGATGAGGTGGGTAGAATGGGGTGGGCCAGTGGTGATGACCACATCAAAGGGCAACCTAGCGTGAAGCTGTCGGGCTTTGCCCAGGGCGAAACCATTCCATCCTCGGCGCGGGTCGGGCAGAAAGAAATTACCTCGAATGAAGCGAGACAGCCGTTGAATGGGGCCTGGGCGCCCAGCTTGGTTGGCGAAGCCGCTGAAGGGCACTTCCTTTCGGCGCGTAAGTTTTTGGTATGCGCCAAACCAATCGCGGGCCGGCGTTCGGTGCACGGGGAGGTCCTTGGCTTCCACCTCCAACGAAGCGTCGAGAAGGGGGTAGGTGGCCTTTTCGGGCGAGACCGTCAAGACTTCCACGTCATGCCCTAAAGCGGTCAGCGCTTTGGACGTCTTGAGCCAGCGTTGCACCCCGGGCCCCCCAGCGGGCGGCCAGTAATAGGTGACAACGAGGAAGCGCATGAACTGGGCTTACGCCTTTTTCGTTTCGACAAAAACCGCCCCGCCGATCGCGATGAGCAACAAGAGGGAGAAGGCCAAATCCAATTTTTCTCCCGTGTAGTAGGTATCCGGACGGAACTCGAAAACGACCTCCGTGCATCCAGCAGGAAGGACCGTGGCGCGTAGGAGGTAGTCCGCACGCAAAATTTCCAAGGCCTCGCCATTCGCTGTGGCGGTCCAGGCTTGCCCGGGTGCTTGGTAGAAAATTTCTGAGAACACGGCCAATTGGTCCTTATCAAGACCCGAAACTTGGTACACCATGCGGTTGGGCGCATAGGATGTCAAAACGACGGATGCTTGGCTACTATCCCCTGGGAGGGGCAATTTGTCTACCCATGCATCGGCTTGTTCGGCGGGAATGAAGTCACTTTCTACAATGGCCGTTTGAAGGGGTTCAAAGTCCGTCAACGCCGTCATGGCCTCTTTCGCGCCTGAGACCAATTTGATCTCATTCGGGAACCAGGCATGGCCACAGGCATTCGGATTCACCTGGGCGGTGGTCCCCCCCTGCCCATTGTCTACGATGAACCACTTGGCATTGAGCATGCTGAAGACGGCCATGTTGCCTTTGGACATTTGCTCGGTGATGAGATCCTGGTAGCGAGCGAGTTTAGCACCATGGTAGCCACCCACCGATTTGTGGAAGGCAGAGGTGTAGGCGTCCGAGGTCAGACTTACGGTGGTATTCAAAACGCGGTAATGCGGGTCCGCATCTTTGAGGATGAAGAGGTCCGTGGCGGTGGGTTCTTGCTGTTTGGCCAAATTCCGTTCGGAAATCAGATCGTCTTCGCCCAATTGATCCTTGTCAAAGCCCCAGAGGTCGACCAAAACAAGGAGCCCCAGCGCAACGGCCAGGTATTCCATTTTGATCTTCCGCGTGATGTGCAACCAAATGGCCGCGGCGGCCAACACAACAAAGATTAAACTGCGGAGGGCAGAACTGCGTAGAAGGGCTTTCCGGTCATCCAAAATCATATCCAGGTTGAGGCCCTGTTGGGTCCACATCGTATCGTTGGCGCCATCGACGCCCAACAAACTGCTTCCCAGCACCCACAGTACAGCGGCCAAGCCGCCCACGATGTACACGGCACGAAGCAGGGTCTTGGTGGCTTCCGCGCGCTCTTTTTGGAGCAGAATTTCAAGTCCTTTGAAACCGATCAGGGGCAGTACAACAAAGGCCACGACCAGGGACATGCTTGGCACGCGAAACTTGTTGTAGAGCGGCAGATGCTGGAAAAGGAATTCGTTAAACCATGCGGCATTCTTGCCCCAAGCCATCAACAAGGCAAAGGCCAATGCTCCGAGTGAACCCCAAAGCAACGGGCCGCGCACCAGCATCAAACCGATCACGAATAGTAAGAATACAATGGCCCCCACGTAGTAGGCTCCGTTGACCATGGATTGGTCACCTGAGTAGAGAATTTGGCCGGCGTATTGGTTGGCTGTGCGCTCTGCTTGCGCCTTATTCATGCCTTGATTCTGAAAATTCTGGGTCAGGAAGTCGACTGTCTGGGTTCCTTCGTAAGATTGCTTGGAACCGCCGCCTGTGGCGTTGGGGACGAAGAGATTGACGGTTTCGCCCACGCCGTAGGACCAACTCATGGCGTAATCAAAGTCCAAACCTTGGCTCTCTTCGCCGTCGGTCGCGGTGAGGGCGGAATGGCCACCCCGCATGGATTCCTGGGTGTAGGCATAGCTCGACCATAGGTTTCCCGCATTGGGCCCCATACCGATCAAGGCCGCGACAGCGAGGAGGGCGGTGCGCTTACCCCATGCGCCCAATTCACCGGAACGCAAGGCAGCCACGGCGAAGGCGACGATCATAGCCAAAACGGGAATGGCGGTGTAATAGGTTACTTGGAAGTGGTTGGCATGAATGCTCAAACCGGTAAATAAGGCCGTCAGGGCAAAACCCAGCCATAGGCGACCGCGCAGCGTGAGCAACACCCCCATGAGCAAGGGGGCCATGTAGGCGGCAGTCCGCACTTTCGCGTTGTGGCCTGCGCCCAGGGAAATGATGAAGAACGCACTAAAGCCAAAGGCCAAGGCTCCAACTACGGCTAGCGGCATGCGTACACCCTCGGTTCTCAACAAAGCAAAAAAGCCAATCATCAGCGATACGATGATGTAGATGCCGGATTTTTCAATCAGGAGGGTAGAGAGGATCCCTTGCACGTAACTCAAGCCATTGTTGGGGTAATCCGTGGCGATCTGGAAAGTGGGCATGCCGCTGAACATGGCATTGGTCCACAGGGGCTCACCACCCTGCTCGGCGCGGAATTCGACAATCTCACGGCCCTTGGCGAGGCCCATGAGAATATCGTCTTGGGCAATTTGCTTGTCCCCAAAGACGACGGGGGCAAAATAGACCGCCGTAGTGGCGAGTAAAATCAAGCTAGGAAGGATCCAAGCGAAGAGGTGCTTTTTGAAAAGGTCCATCATCAAAGTGATATTGTTGCGAAAGGGCAATGTTACGAACAAATCATCGTTACTTTGGGCGAAATATGGACCCAAATCGCCTTCCGAACGCCATCGTGGCTGGGGCTCCCAAGTGCGGGACCAGCTCCTTGTACTTTTGGCTCTCCGCGCATCCCGACGTCTGCGCGTCGCCCGTCAAAGAAACCTTCTTCTTTGCGGACGAGGTCAATCGCTTCAATCGGGACGCGAATATCCTAGAACACGATTTGGCGGTCTATGCCCGGTATTTCCAAAAATGTTCCCAGGCCCCAGTTCGACTTGAGGCCACGGCGCCCTACATCTACTACGACAAGGCCCTTGCCCATATTCCTGCACTCTCATCGCAGCCTAAAGTGCTCTTTGTTCTGCGCGAACCCAGTGCGCGGCTCTATAGCCAATACCGCTTCGAGCGATTCCGGACCAAGCGTATCCAAGAGGATTGGGCCACGTATTCGGCCCGAGAAGACCTCCGTCTTCATGGGGACTACCACCATTACCTCCATGGATGGCTTCAAGCCTTGGGTCCCGAACGCATCCACGTGAGCACGTTTGAAGCCTTGGTCCAAAACCCACGGGAGGGCCTTCAGGACATGGCCCGCTTTCTCGGCCTGGACCCACAGTTCTATGACCGCTACGACTTTGTGCAGCACAATGAAACCGTCGCGATCAAGAGCAAAGGACTACACCGTGCGGGACTTGCCTTGCAGCGCTATGTTCCCCACCGCATCCAAGAAGCCTTGCTGCCGCTCTACCTCAAACTCAATGCGGGGAAGATGCCCCGAAAAGACGCGGGCGATGCCGCCATTACAGCCGCACTCAAAGCCCACTACCAGCCCAGTGTGGCCGCCCTGCAATCCGCCTTCCCGGACTTAGACCTCCGTCCATGGGCATAGTGCAGCGTCAATCTGCCTGGAACTTGGTTTCGGGCTACCTCGGTGTGCTGCTTGGGGCCTTGAATGCCTTGGTGCTGTTTCCGCTTGCCTTTCCAAACCCTGAGAACATGGGCGGGGTGCGGTGGCTGATTTCGGCCTCCCTATTGCTTGGTGCGGTGGCCCACCTCGGATGGCCCCAGACCATGGTCACCTTTTTCCCAAAAATCCCTGCACGTTTTCATGCGTCCACATTGCGTTTCGGACTCCTGCTGTCCGCCGGAGTGCTCGCCATCCTAGCCCTTGGACTCTACCATCCGATCGGAAAGGCCGCCCTAGTGGACCTTTCGGGTGGGGTGGAACGCGATGAACTAGCCTTCCTGCTTCCCATGGCCGTGGCCTATGTCGGCTTTGAACTCTTTGCTTCGCGGCTCATTCACGCCCAACAAGTCATCTTGCCTTACTGGCTGAAAGATGCGGGCCGAAAGGGCTGGCTGACCCTCCTATTGCTTGTACGCATGAGTGGATTTTTACGGGATCAAACTCCCTTTTTGATCGCTTTGCTTCTCGGCTATGTGTTGCAGGCAGGGTGGATTTGGTTCCGCAGTCGACAGCTTCCTGCCCCCTCTGAGGCCGATTCATCCGGAGACTGGCCGCGCAGAGCGATGTTGAAGTATTCGGCGGTGATGCTTGGAACGGTCGCGGCCCAAATGGCCTTCGGGCAACTGGATATCCTAATGGTCGGTGCATGGTTGGGTTTGACCGCGGTTGCGCACTACAGCATCGCGTTCAATTTTGGCATTGTGGTGTCCATGCCGATGAAGGCGATGAACGCCTCCTTGCGCCCCATTATCGCCAAATTGGTTGCGACGGAATCCTGGGAGGAAGTTCGAACACTCGGTGAACGCTCGCTTCAGAGTCAATGGCTGGCCTCCGGTTGGATCTTTCTGGTGGCGCTCGCGGTCAGCCCTTGGGCCTTCAATGTGCTCCCCGCCAATTACCAAGGGGGCTTGGGGGCCGTGATGTGGATTGCGGGGGCTCAAGTCGTCAACGTAGCGACCGGGCCGAGCGGTCTCGTTTTGGTTGCCTCCAAGTCCTTCCGTTGGGAGCTCTATGCCAATGTGGCCCTAATCACCTTTGCGGTAGGGATCGGTCAGTGGTGGATTCCCGATCACGGCGTGACCGGGGCGGCCCAAGTGATTTTTGTGGCCATGGTGCTTTATAATGGGGTCAAACTTTGGGCCTTGCACCGCTTAACGGGCCATGTCTGGTTGGGCGTCGGCTTTGTGAAGGCCTGTCTCTGGTTGGTGGGAGGTATCGCTCTGCACGCCCTCGTCTGGGCATGGATTGAGGGACCGAGTCAGGATCAATTTGGCGTCCCAATGCCTGGAATGAGCATTGAAACCCTCCCTGTCGGGAACCAAGTGCTCTATCCCGTGTTAGAAATTTGCCTGCATAGCCTGTGGGCCTGGATGGGGATGCGGTACTTGGGTTTGGCCCCAGACTTGCATACCTTCTTGAAACGAATTTTACAGCGACTTCGCCCATGATTCTTTGGCTCACATATTGGTATCCCGATGAAGCAAATCCCGTTCGGGGCAACTTCATTCGTGCCCAATGGCGTGCGGCGAAGGAGGCCGGGGTGGACGCCGAACTTCTGTTTGTCGACATAGCCCTAGGGCCGAAATTGTTGGATGTTCAATGGGGTCGTGGTTCGGAAGGGGAGCACATTTTACAGGTGCGTTCCCGAATGTGGAAGTCCCTCTACCACACGCCCATTTGGGCGGCCAACCTCTTGTCCAAGAAATGGACGAAGAAAACGGGGCTGCCCACTCCAGAGGCCATCCATGCACAGGTTGTTTTTCCTGCAGGTTTGCTTGCGGAGCAATTGGGCCGAAGGTGGAATGTCCCCTACTACATCACAGAACACTGGTCCAAGGCGGGCCGGTGGACGCGTCATAAGCTTTTTGGGAAGCGGGTGCGGACGGCCTACCACGATGCTAGCGCCATTCTTCCCGTTTCGGAGCACCTCAAGGCCGAATTGCAGCAAGCCTTGCCCAGTATTGGTGCGAGCCGATTTACCGTCGTTCCGAATGCGGTGGATTTGGGACGTTTCCCCCATGTCGAAAAGGCAAGTCAACCAAAGGCCTCCCGCGTGACCCTCTTGGGTGTTGCGAGCCTTATTCCGGCCAATGCCCTCATTAAACGGGTGGATTTGGTTCTCGAGGCGCTGGTGGAGCTCAAACGCCGTCATCCGGAAGTGGCATGGGTCTACCGCCATGTGGGCGATGGAGGACGCATGGCCCGCTTGCAAGACTACGCCAAAGGGTTGGGACTGGCCGATCAGGTGGAATGGGTGGGCGCCCTGGATGCGACAGCCCTTCATGCTGAGTATGCCGCCGCCGATGTTTTTGTGCAGCCCTCCAAGACGGAAACCTTTGGCATTGTCGTGCTCGAGGCACTACACACCGGATTGCCCGTTGTCGCTTCGGACATCCCGGCCTTTGAACAATGGTTGAGTCCCGAACGGGGCGTTCGGGTCGCCTTGGATCCCAAAGAGATCGCCCAAGGTGTTCTTACGGTTTGGGAGCAAGGCCTCCGTGTTGCGCCGATGGACATGGAGGCAAAAAAATACGCCCCCACCGAAGTAGGGGCGCAGTTAAAAGAGATGTACGCGAGACTAGTTCGCGCGAGTCCAGGTCGTTGAGCGGCCAATAAAGCGCATCCCAAGCAAGTACCCTTTGAAGTAGAGCGTACCGTCCTTTTGAAGGTATGCGTAGCAGTCGTACGTATTCCCAGACTTCGTGTCGTAGATCGTACCACCTGCCCATTCTTTGTCCTCAGCGTCGTACTTCAGACCGTTCAAAATCGTCGAGCCCTGGATAACGCGGCTGCGCAACTTGGCATCAGGGTTTTCGTTGTCTTTTTTGGGAGACGTACCATCGGGGTTCGTGTTATTCTTCACATACACGACACGGCCGCGGTACTCGTTGCCCACCTTGTAGACCTCGACTTTTCCGTCTTTTTCTTCATTCCACCAGACGCCCAAAATGCCGTCTGCGCTTTGTGCCATCATTTTGCCCCCGAGGAGCAAAGCGATCGCGAGGAGGATGCTTTTTTTCATGTTTTGTGTGTCTAAGTTTCGTTCTAGTCGACGGAAGATACGCGGTTTTTTGCTTCCGCCATACTTGCATTTAATTCAAACCCGATTAAAAGTCCGATTGCATTCACATAGATCCAAAGTTGAATGATGAGCAAGGTCCCAATCGAGCCATAGAATTGGTTGTAGTTGGAGAAGTGGGTGACATAGGTGCCGAAGAGGGCGGAAGAGAGCACCACTAAAAAGGTCGCTAGAATGGACCCCGGGGAAACAAATCGCCAGGGGGCCGAACGCATAGGTCCGAAGTAAAACAGGATGGAGATGGCTAAAAGAATGAGGGTCAGGAGGATAAAATTTCGGACCCAAATAAGAATCGAGGCGAGGGGAATGCCCAGCACGTCATCTTGAATGTAGTGGGACAGAAAGTCCTGGGAGATCATAATAAGGGAAATGCCCAAAATCAACAAGAACGACAAGACCAAGGTGAGAACCAGCGCGGCGAGGTACTGAGACCAAAATCCGCGCACATTCAATTTGTGAATGGTCAAGCCAAAATTGCCTATGAGTGAGAGGGTGCCATTCGTGGAGAAGATGAGTGTCGCAATAATGGTTACACTCAAAAGGTTTCCGCGCCGAATGGTGAGAATGTCGTTGATGGTGGTATAGGCTGCATCAAAACTCGTCGGAGGCAAGACTTCCTGGAGGAGGAGAAAGAGTTGCTCTTGAAAGCCCTGCAAGGGGATAAAGGGAATGAGGGTAAACAGAAAAATGACCCCTGGAAAGAGGGCGAGAAAAAATGAAAAGCTGATGGCCGATGCTCGGCTCGGTACCGCTCCTTCAATCATTCCGCGCCAAAAAAAAGTGGCGACATCGTACAAGGAAAGGCCATCAAAAAAAGGAAGGATCACGCGTTTAGCGTAGGACATTCCTTGGTGGATGAGGCGTTTTTTTGAGTACACGTTGAGCAGAGAATTGGGCCAATGATCCGGAATAGTTCGCGAGGCGATTGACCCTGGCAAGATAGCCCATGCCCCCTAGATTTGCAGAATTTCGTCTCTTTGCCAGAGAGAATGATTCGCCATTCACCTTGAATACATGGAAATAGTTTTGCTCGTTGTGGGAGATACCCAAGAAGCCTATGTCAAAGAGGGCTTGGCCCATTTTCTGCCGCGTATCCAGCGTTATGGAAAGTTTTCCATCCACGCGGTGGCAAATCGGGATAAACAATTGGATGCCTTAAAATCGGGTGATCTCTTGGTTTTGTTGGATGAACGGGGAAAGACCTACACAAGCAATGGCTTTGCGGCCCAATGCCAAAAATGGATGAATCAAGGTCCCAAACGACTGGTTTTCGCGGTGGGGGACGCCTACGGGTTTTCCGATGATTTTCGAGCGCAAGCGCAAAGTAGTATGGCCTTAGGTTTGATGACCTTCCCCCATGATTTGGTACGCCTACTCTTTGCGGAACAACTCTATCGGGCTTGGACGATTTTGAACAATGAGCCCTACCACCACCGCTGAGAATATGTAGGGGCAAAACACCGCAAGATCCAAGTCTTTCAAGCCTCCTCGGCGGGGAATTCCGCGTACTTTTGAACTATGGCGGTCACCTTGGATGTTTTGCAACGCGAATGGCAAGAAAAAAAGTTTCGCCCCCTGTATGTATTTGGGGGGGATGAGCCTTTTTTCATGGACCAAGCGATGGACACGCTGTCGACAGTCACGCTCGAGGAACACGAGCGGGATTTCAATCTGACAGTGCTTTACGGACGGGACACGGATGCAGCGACCATTATGTCGGAAGCGAAGCGCTTTCCCATGATGGCCGAGCGCACGGTGGTCTTGGTCAAAGAAGCCCAGCAAATCAAAGACATTGAAGCTTTGGCGAGCTATGTGGCGCAGGTGCAGCCGAGCACGGTGCTCGCCTTGGCCTTGAAAGGCAAAAAACTTGACAAGCGCAAAGCCCTCTACAAAGCCCTTCAAAAACACGATGGTGTGTATTTGGAGTTCCCCAAACTTTACGACAACCAAGTCCCTCCTTGGGTCGAGAGCCAAGCCCAACGCATGGGCCTCAAAATGAGTGGGAAGGCCGCCGCCCTGCTCGGGGAATACATCGGGGCTGACCTGTCACGCATCCATCATGAGTTGGAGAAAATTCAGGCCTTTGTGGGCCAGGGTGGTGAAGTGACGGCCAAAATCATCGAGGAGCGCACGGGTATCAGCCGAGAGTTCAACACGTTTGAGCTCATCAAGGCGCTCGCAGTTAAAGACATCGCACAGTCCTACCGCATTGCGAAAAGCATGGGCGAAAACCCGAAGAACAATCCGGTGGTAGTCACCCTGTCCCTCCTCTTTGGGAATTTTTCGAAAGCGCTGGTGTATGGCGCTTTGCCCGACAAAAATCCCCGTACAGCCGCAGCGGCATTAAAGATTTCGGAATTCGCGCTGCGCGACGTGGCCCGCATTGCTCAAAATTATCCGCCTTCCAAGTTGCTGCGCATCCTGGGGTATCTTCGCGAGGCCGATCGCCAAGCGAAAGGTATGGGCGCCCCACACATCAATGACTCAGACATCCTGCATGAACTTCTTTTTAAGATTCTTTACTAGCGCTTTCGCGCTGTTTATCCTGGGCTGGTTGCCGCTCCATGCCCAATCGCTACCTGGGGGTCTTCGCGGGAATGTGCAGGAAATGGGATCGCAAATGCCCTTGGAATATGCCTTGGTTGCGGTCGATATAGCCCAGCCGGGTTTGACGACGCCCCTGTCAGCCTACACGAACTCGGATGGCTATTTTCAGATCAATGGCATCCCCGCTGGGACCTACCAAGTCACCGTCAAATTGGCCGGCTACGGGACGATAGCGCGGAGCATCACAGTCAAGTCGGGACGCATTGGTTTTGAGCGCTTCTTGCTTGAAGAATCCACTGTGGTCCTCGATGATGTGGTCATTGATGTCAAACGTCAAGAACAGCAGACCAAGGTGGCCACTGCAGTGGTTCAGCTGAGTCCCAAATCCATCACCACCTTTTCCATAGGCGGTGAGCCGGATTTGATGCGTGCCCTCCAGGTGCTTCCGGGTGTTATCACTACGGGCGACCAAGGAGGCCAACTCTACATCCGTGGCGGTGCCCCAATCCAAAACCTCGTCAAACTTGATGGGATGATCCTCTACAATCCCTTCCACAGCATCGGTTTTTTCTCCGTGTTTGACACGGACATCTTGCAAAAGGCGGATGTCTACACCGCTGGTTTTGGGGCAGAGTACGGGGGACGCAATTCGTCGGTGATGGACATCCGAACGCGTTCCGGAAACCGCCAACGCATTGCGGGGAAGGTTTCCGGCTCCACCTACATGGCCAAGGCCTTATTGGAAGTGCCCGTGGGACCTCGCGGCAAGGATGGTTTGGCCCCCAGCTCCATCTTGGTGAGTGCCAAAAACTCCTACCTCAACGCCATCGCCCCCGTGGTCTATCCCTACGTCGCCACGGAGTATGGTGGTCTCCCCTTTACGTTCACCGATTTGTATGCCAAGTACACCGTGGAATCGACGGGTGGCAACAAGGCGAACCTCTTTGGATTCAATTTCAACGACGGCGTGCAATTTGCCGGGGACAAGGCGATCAATTGGCGGGCCACAGGGTATGGCGCAGACTTTTTGGTCGTTCCTGCCTCCTCGGGTACCATTATCGAAGGCCATTTGGCCCAAAGTGCCTACTTTATTGAATCCAGCGAATTGGAAAACCGTCCTCGCGAAAGCCAGATTGACGGGTTTAACGGGGGGCTAGACTTTACCTATCTATTGCGCAAGTACGACGAGTTCAAGTATGGCTTGGAATTCGTCGGATACCACACCCAGTACCAGTATACCAATACGGTCGGGCGGACCTTGGACCAGGAGCAGAATACCACCGAGTTAGGGGGCTACATGGACTATAAACGTCAGCAGGGCCGATGGTTGATTCAGCCAGGCTTGCGTTTGCACAATTATGGATCCTTGGCCATCGTGCGGGTGGAGCCGCGCCTTGGGCTCAAATACAACGCGACGGAATACCTGCGATTTAAGCTCTCAGCTGGACGCTACTCGCAAAACCTGGTGGCAGCCAACAGCGACCGCGATGTGGTCAACCTTTTCTACGGTTTCTTGAGTGGGGCGGATGACCTACCCAGTCAGTTCAATGGTCGACCCTTGAATACAAAGTTGCAAACGGCTGAGCATTTGGTCTTTGGCGGAGAATGGAATGTGGTGGGACGTTGGACCTTGGAGTTGGAGGGCTATGTGAAGCGGTTCAATCAAATCACCAACATCAACCGGTACAAACTCTATGACGACATCCCCGTCTATGAAGATCAACCCGAGAGCCTTCGAAAAGACTTTATGGTAGAAACGGGTCTAGCACGCGGGGTGGACGCTTTGGTTACCTACGAAGACAAGCATTGGTATTTCTGGGGAGTCTATTCGCTCGGGAAGGTGACCCGATTTGATGGCGTGACCACGTACGCTCCCCAATTTGACCGACGACACAACCTCAACCTTCTGGTGGCCTACAAGGGCGACAAGGACTGGGAGATCAATGTCCGGTGGAACTATGGTTCGGGCTTCCCCTTTACGCCGATTCGGGGCTACTACGAGCAGCAAACCTTTACGGACGGACTTGGTCAACCCAACATGGATTACCCCTATTCCACGGAGAATGGCCAGATGGGCATCCTGTATGGTGACTTGAACAGCCAGCGTTTGCCCGCCTACCACCGTTTGGATTTGACGGCCAAGAAGAATTGGCAAGTCGCTAAAAATCAGCGCATTGAAATGGCACTTGCCGCCACGAACGTGTACAACCGGGCCAATATTTTTTACTACGACACTCCCCGGGCCAAGCGCGTGAATCAATTGCCCATTATGCCCACTTTGATGTTGAGCTACGCGTTTTAAAACCCTAACTTTGCCAGAACCCACTCGTTCATGGCTTCAAGCACTAAATACATCTTCGTTACCGGCGGGGTCACCTCTTCCTTGGGAAAAGGTATTGTCGCGTCGTCCCTCGCCAATCTGCTCCAAGCGCGGGGCTTTTCGGTGACCATTCAGAAATTTGATCCCTACATCAACATCGATCCAGGGACTCTCAATCCCTACGAACACGGAGAATGTTACGTGACCGATGACGGGGCAGAAACGGATTTGGATTTGGGCCACTATGAGCGCTTCCTCAACCGTCCCACTTCGCAAGCCAACAACGTGACCACGGGCCGCATTTACCAGCACGTGATTGACAAGGAGCGCCGCGGGGATTACCTCGGTAAGACCGTACAGGTCATTCCGCATATTACGGACGAAATCAAGCGCCGCATGCAATTGCTGGGCGAGAGTGGGGAATACGAAATTGTGATTACCGAAATCGGTGGAACGGTGGGCGACATTGAGGCGCTCCCATACATCGAATCCGTTCGTCAGCTCCGCTGGGAGCTCGGTCGAAATTGCGTGAGCATCCACTTGACCTTGGTTCCTTACTTGAGTGCCACGGGCGAGTTGAAAACCAAGCCTACCCAGCACTCGGTGAAAATGCTTCAGGAAAGCGGCGTTCAGCCGGACATCCTTGTCTGCCGTTCGGAGCATGCTTTGGGGGAGGATATAAAGCGCAAATTGGCCCTCTTCTGTAACGTCACGCCCGACGCGGTTATTGAATCCTTGGATGCCAAAACCATCTATGAGGTTCCTCAACTTCTACTCGCCCAAAACATGGATGAAGTCGTTCTCAAGAAGTTGGAACTTCCTGCGATTGGACGCCCCGACATGGGACGTTGGAACGACTTTATGGACCGTCTTCAAACCCCTAAATCTCAGGTGGAGATTGGTTTAATCGGAAAATATGTCGAGCTCAAAGACTCGTACAAATCCATTTTAGAAGCACTCATTCACGCCGGAGCGGAGAACCGAACCAAAGTAGAGGTTCGCTGGATTCACTCGGAAGATTTAACTCCCGAGAATGCTTCGGAGGCCTTGGCTGGGTTGCATGGGGTTTTGGTGGCACCAGGCTTTGGATCTCGTGGTTTTGAAGGCAAAATCGAAGCTGTGCGCATTGCCCGCGAAGAGGGAATTCCCTTCTTGGGTATTTGTTTTGGAATGCAAGCTTCCGTCATTGAATATGCCCGCCATGTCCTCGGCCTAAAAGACGCCAATTCCAGTGAAGTGGACCCAGACTCTGCACACCCTGTCATTGACTTGATGGAAGAACAAAAACAAGTCACGGATAAGGGGGGAACCATGCGCTTGGGAGCCTGCGACTGTGCCCTGACGGAAGGGACGCTGAGCAGCCAGCTCTATGGTCGGGCGACCATTTCCGAACGCCACCGCCATCGCTTTGAATTTAACAATGCCTACCTCGCAGATCTTGAAGCAGCAGGGATGAAGGCCGCAGGCATCAACCCGGAAACCGGTCTTGTCGAAATCGTGGAAATCCCCAGCCATCCTTGGTTTGTGGGCGTCCAATTTCACCCAGAATACAAATCCACGGTGGCCAATCCCCACCCCTTGTTTGTAGCCTTTGTATCGGCTGCATTGACCCATAAGAATCTGTAAGATGTTCGAAGAAAAAACCATCGACCGCAATCAAATCATCGGCTTTGTGCTGATCGCGGCTATCCTGTTTGGGATGAGTTTCTGGGCGTCCGAGCTTCAGCCGGATACCCCCGCGTCGGATACCCCCGCCGCCCAGGTTGAAGAGTCGGTTCCCGAGGCCCCCGTTTCCGATGCCATCCCGGCCGCGGTCACGACCCAGGATAGCACCACCCCGGCCCCCGAGGAGGTCGTTCTCGAAAATGAGGTGGTGAAATACACCTTTACCACAGCGGGTGCCCAAATTCAGCAGGTGCAACTCAAGGACTACCAACGCTACGATGGGGAAGATCTTTACCTCGTCAACGGCCGCCAATCGATGGTTGGGGCCCACGAAGGGGTGTTTACCGCCATCGTATCGAAAGGAAATGATGGCAGTCAAACCATCACCATGACTTCGGGTGCCACCACGTGGACCTATACCTTGAGAGAAGGGTATGGTCTGACATGGGCCTTAGATGTAGAGGGTGCCGCGAATGTGACCCTTGATTGGAAACAGGATGGAATCCGCAACGAGAAAAGCTTGACGAACGAATCTCAAAATACGTCAACCTACTTCTGGGACGCGGTCGATGAATCCGACGATTACCTCAGCGACGGACGCGACGACGAGGAAACCGTCTCCAACATCGGGTGGGTGGCGCACAAGCAGCAGTACTTTTCCAGCATTTTTGCTTCGGAGACCCCTTTCACGACGGCGCATTTATTGACGAAAACGCCCGACGCGAGCGACACGGGCCACACCCGTCTCTTCCGTTCGGAATTGACCTTGGCGGGTAGCAATGGCGGGGTGCACGCCAAAGGACTGTGGTACCATGGACCCAACCAGTACACTACGTTGAAGGACTACGGCCAGCATTTTGACGAGATTATTCCCTTTGGTTGGGGCATCTTCGGCTGGATCTCCAAGGGAGCGGTCATCCCGATGTTCAACTTCTTTGATGATTTTGGGTGGAACTATGGTTTCATCATCTTCTTGATGGCGCTCATCATCAAGCTGGTCCTGTCTCCTTTGACTTTCTCTTCGTACAAGAGCATGGCCAAAATGCGTGTCCTCAAGCCGGAGTTGGATGAAATCAATGAGCGCCACAAAGACAGCGATGCCGCTAAAAAGCAGCAAGAAGTGATGGCCCTCTATCAAAAGGCGGGTGTCAATCCCTTAGGTGGTTGCATTCCTCAGCTCCTTCAATTCCCAATTTTGATCGCGATGTTCCGCTTCTTCCCTGCGAGCATTGAGCTGCGCCAAAAGTCCTTCCTCTGGGCGGACGATTTATCGGCCTACGATTCCATCTTTGAATTTGGTCAATGGTTTAGTATTCCTTTCTACGGCGACCACGTGAGCTTGTTCACCATCCTCATGGCCATCTCGACCTATTTGTACACCAAGTTCAACAACTCCATGACGCCTCAGTCCGGCAATAGTATGATGCAGCAGCAAATGGTGATCATCCAGTATTTGATGCCCTTCATGCTGTTGGTGTGGTTCAACAACTACGCCTCGGGCTTGTCCTTCTACTACTTCGTGAGCAACATTCTGATTTTTGCTCAGCAATGGGCGATCCGAAAGTTTTTTATCGATGAAAAGGCGATTCATGCGCAACTCATGGCGAACAAGGCCAGCGGCAAAACGTCCAAATTCCAAAAGCGCATGAATGATATGCTTGAAGCGCAAAAGGAAGCGGGCAATCGCCGGACGCGCCGCATGGATAAATAAGCATGTCGGCCACACCCTCCCATCCGGAATACTGCTTTCGCACATGGGAATCGGGAGATGGTCGCCACCTCTTTGAACTGAATGCAGATCCCCGTGTCCTCCGTTGGACCGGGGATTTGCCTTTTTTAGATGTCCACGAGGCCGAAGCCTTCGTTGGCCGCTACACCCATTTTTCAGATTTTGGATTTGGCCGTTGGCTGGTTACGAGAAAGGAGGATGGTGCCCTCTTGGGATGGGCCGGATTGCGTCAAGCCAATGGCCAAATCGATCTGGGCTTTCGATGGCACCATCGGTACTGGAATCAAGGGCATGCGCGGAGGACAGGCAAGGCTATTTTGAGTTGGGCGAGGCACCAGAATATCCTGGAAATCTTTGCACAGCACCATCCAGAAAACCAGGCGTCCTCCGCGTTGCTCATGGGACTTGGTTTTCGCCCCGCTTCCGCATGGCAAGGGGCCGATGCAGGATGGAGAACTTATGTCTGGTCCACCGACCTCGCGCCGGGAAAGTAGGGCACAAAAAAAGCGCGCCCCGAGGGGCGCGCTGATCGTTTCAAGGAAAACGGCTTAAAGTCCTTCGTATCCGTTGACAAAGAGTACGCCGGCCGTGCCGTCAAAGCGCTCGGACCAAATAATGGTTACGACCTCATACTCCACACCGGGAACAGAAGGAAGTATTTTGGGGAGCTTGATTTGGATGGGGGTATACTTCGAGCCGAAGATGTCGCCTTTGAAGTAGGAGCGGCCCAAGGGGTTGACCGTATCCAAGGTGACGCCCCACTGGAAATCTGTCACGCCCTGAACCACGGGAATGTGGTCATGGGTATAGATGTCGCCAGACTTCTTGCCTACGGTATCCACCGCCCAGGTTGAGGGCGTTGCGCCGGAACCCGTGGTTACAATGGGTACAGAAGAAACTTGGTTCAGGTTAACCGGCATGCCATTGACCGTGTATTCACGGGCTTCGATGCCAGTGGCCAGCAAGTACGATTGAACATAGTAGGACGTGTTTTTGCTGTCTTCGAAGAATTGCACCTTCACATCGACCACTACGGTATCACCCGTGGCGTTTTCATGCGTGACGTGGGCCACACCGACGACGGGAATGCCGCTCAAGGCTGCCGCAGTGGGGCCTGAAATGCTCTGGCCCGCGTCGGCGTTGTTGACGTAGAAGTTGGGTACACCACTTGTTGGGAAGGTGGCATTCAAAAGGGTTTGAACGGGCGTCTCCAAGGGATCCCCGGTGTGGGAAGCAAAACCGATGACACGGATGTTGCTGTCGCCGTTTACGTTGTACTTGCGCATTTCCTTGAGCATCAAGGCTGCGCCGTTGGGGCAATACTGGCACCATGTGCCGGTGGTTTCAATGAGGAACGCCTTCTGATCTTCGGTGACCACCAAGTCATCCGTGATATACTTTTCGGGCGTAGGATCTGGCTCGTTCTTGGTGCAACTAGCTAAGGCTAGTGTGGCAAGTGAAAACAGGACAAACTTTTTCATGGTACCTAAAGGGTCTAATTAGAAGGATAAATGTACGGCAAAGGCTCGCACGTCCATAAGGTGAATCGAAGCGGGAGGTGGTCCGATGCGCCGCCGCAATACCTCCCCGCGTAAAAGGTGGCTTGGATAGAGGGGGTGTGATCTTCGTAATGTCTGATTCCAAAGGGGATAGCATGCATTTCCCCGTGCCATTTGGAGGAGTTATGCCGCCACCCGCTGTCCAAAAAGCTCCAGCGAGACCCAAAGGCATAGGTCCCCCACCGCACATGACTGGGCATGCAAGACCAATTGTACGCCTGGAGGTTGGCGCCTAAGAGCCCCTCGGGATGGCTATTGAGGTCGCCGAGTAAAAAGTCCACGTGTGGGTAGGTACGAATGGGCTCCAAAGCCCGAATGCGTTGAGCGATTCGTGGATCCCGTTGGCTGGGCAAGTGGACCCAAAATCCCGATAACGTCTGCCCCGTTTGTTTATGGCAAAAGGCTGTGTAGACAATGTCTCGGCTTCCACTCAAATCGGAAGCGTGGAGAAAATCAATCGAATCCAGTCGCCAGCGGTCCTGTGCATACAAGACCGCCACGTCAATGCCTCGCGCATCGGGACTATCCTGATGGCAGGTCCATATCGCCCATTCCCAGGGTAACTGGCGAACAAGATCCGCCAATACGGTGGCGTTTTCAATCTCACATAGCCCAATAAAATCGGGAGGGGTGGAGCCCGCCGCGGTGCGAAGCCCTTTAGCGATGTGACGGAGTTTGCGATAGTAGCGTTTCGAGGTCCATTCCTTGGAGCCGCTGGGGGTGAAGGCTTCGTCCCTCGTTTGGGGGTCGTCCAGGGTATCGAAGGCATTTTCCACATTCCACCACAGAAGGTGGACACTGTCCTGCACCCCTGCGATCGCCGGTTGCCCCAAAGCGAAAGGAGCGGGCGTCAGGGCCAAGGCCAAAAGCAGTTCAATCGGGGCAGGCATGGAACAAAATTGGGCTACAACCCCCAGCGAGTCGGGAAGAAACGACTGCAATCAGCCATTCAGCCGGACATTCCTCTACAACGTAGCGGAAGGTTCTTGAACCTTAAACAAGCAGGCATCTCCATAGCTCAAAAAGCGGTAGTCTTCGGCCAAGGCATGTGCATAGGCCTCTTTCCAACGCGGTCCGATCGCCGCGGCCACTAAGAGCAGGAGGGTACTCTGGGGCTGGTGAAAATTGGTCATCAATACATCGACCATCCGAAAATGGTAGGGCGGAGCAATGAGGAGCGCTGTCGGGCCCGTGAAGGCCTTTTTCCCGGCCTGTTCCAGGGCCGTCGCCAAGGCCAACAATGCCTCCGATCGGTTCGGCTGAGAGCCATTATTTTGATAGGGGAGCCATTGATCCACCGAGGCGGGAAGCGGGCGACCATGCCATGCCTCACATCCTAACCAATAGAGCGATTCCAGGGTGCGTGCAGCCGTGGTGCCCACCGCCCAGATGGGTCGTCCATCGGCGAGATCCCGAATGGTATCCACCGGCACGTGGAGCTCCTCGGCATGCATTGGGTGGTCGGACATGCGTTCGCTACTGACTGGCTGAAACGTTCCAGCACCCACGTGAAGGCGGACGGGAGTGCGGCGCCACCCCTCCGCTGCCACGGCATCAAGCAGGGCGGTGGTCCAATGCAATCCGGCAGTTGGGGCGGCTACGGACCCTTCCACCCGCGCAAAAACGGTTTGGTACCGCTCTTGGTCTTCTGGTGCAACCAACCGCTGCATGTAAGGCGGTAGGGGAAGTTGTCCTAGATGGGCGAGAAGTTCGGACCACGTTTCGGGACCTTCCCACGTGAATTCCACCAGCGAGGTATCCGCCTCAAAGCCAACTCGGCGGGCTTGAAGGCGATCCATCTCAAGCACCTGATCGGGTTTCCATTTTTTTGAATAGCGCACCTTGCACGCCGCGACGAGACGCCCCGTGGCAGCCATCGCTTGCTCTATGGAGCCTTGGGCTGGATGGAGGTAGAAGAGTTCAAACGGTTTGGCTTCCCCGCGAGGGAAGAATAGCCGAGCCTGCACCACACGAGTTTCGTTCAATACCAGGTGTCCTCCCGTATGAAACCCCATGGCGCGCATGACTTTTGGGAGGTCTGCGACAGAGGAAGAGCCAAAACGCGCCCCATCGAAGGTCAGGAGCTTCGCCGCATCGCGGGGTTCCACGGCAAATTGGGCAATTCGTTCCTCGGGGAGTTCGTAGGTAAAGTCCGCAATGCGGAGCTGGCGGGGATCCATGGCGCAAAGATAGCCGTGGCTTTGGCCTACCTTCGTGATTATGCCCAAAGTCTTTCTGTCGGTCATCAACGATTTGCATTCGGACCAGCGCGTGCACCGAACGTGCATGGTTTGGCAGGAGATGGGCTACGAAGTGGTGCTTTCAGGCCGGAACTACCCCAATCCCGCCCCGCTTGCGCGTCCCTACCGCACGGAACGCTTCACCTGTTTTTTTCACCGAGGGCCTCTCTTTTATCTGGAATTTCAATGGCGCTTGTGGGAAATACTGCGTAGGGAAAAACCAGACGTCTACTTGGCCAACGATCTCGACACGCTTTGGCCCAACGCATACTGGGCGCGCCGCCGTGGTAAGCCCCTCGTGTATGACAGCCACGAGTACTTTTTGGGCGCCCCGGAACTCGAATCCCGCCCCTTCATTCAAAGCCTTTGGCGCTGGGTAGAAAGGCGCTATGTCCCACAGATCACCGCAGGAGTGACGGTCAATGCGTCCATCGCGCAGGCCTACTATGCCGAATATGGGCAGTCGATGGACATCGTTCGGAACGTGCCGCTCTTGCCCCAAGATGGCTTGCCTTTCCCGCCCGCCGGCGACGACCAGCAAGAGTCCCGCCGACTGGCCGCCTGCAAAGCACTGGACCTCCCCACGGACCGCCCCCTCTGGATCCTCCAGGGAGCGGGCATTAACATCGATCGTGGGGCCGAAGAACTCCTCGAGGCCGTTGGCCTGCATCCCAATGCTCTGTTACTCGTCGTGGGTTCCGGCGACGCCTTTCCGCACCTTCAGCGCACGGCCGAAGCCCAGGGCTGGACGGGATCCAAAGTCCGCTTCATTGGCCGCGTACCGCGCGAGGCCTTGGCCCGCTATACCGAAGCCGCCCACCTTGGCTTTTCCCTGGATAAACCCAAAAGTCAGAACTACCGTTGGAGCCTGCCCAACAAACTCTTTGATTACTTCCAAGCGGGCATCCCAGTCATCGCTAGCAACCTGGTCGAAGTCGCCGCACATCTCGGCGCGGCCGGTCGGGTGATTCACGAAACGACGCCGGAAGCGATTCTGAGCGCCGCAAACGAGCTCCTCCAGCCCGAAGTGTACCGTCACGCTGTTCAAGCCGCACAACAGGCGGCCCACCGCTACCATTGGGACCATGAAAAAGATTCTTGGAAGCGTCTGATTCGCCGGCTGCAAGGAGAAAAAACCGTGCACGTCTGGTCCATGGACCGCTTGGAACCGCCCCCCTATGGCGGCACCTTGGAAGTCGGAGGTCAGGTGGAACGCCTCGTGCAATCCGGCTACCAAGTTGTTTTGCACGCCACGACGAAGGCGGCCCTTGCCCATACCCAGGCGCTGACGTTGAGCGAGCACCCGGGCGTTCAGTTCAAGACCTACCCCCGCAACCGATGGGCGATACTTTCGGGGTCTCGGCCCTACATCGTGGGCAGTCGGAGCACTCGGGTGCTTCGTGCGGCCTTGGCCACCGCAAACGGGAAGCACCTTGTGCAGGGAACCCACTTGACCGGGCTGAATTTTCCGGCGGACGCCATCCTGCGTTGGCACAACCCGGAGGCCACGTACTACCGCAGTTTGGGTGCCTATGCAACCGGGCTAAAGCGGGCGTATTTGCGTTGGGAGGCGGCGAAGCTGCTGCGCTGGGAGCGCAACCTAGCCAAACGTTGGCAAGGTCCCGTTTGGGCCCTGACGGCGGGCGATGCTCAGGCCTGGCAAGCATTGGGAGGGCATACTGCCAAGATCGTCCCTCCTCAGAAACGCTTTCCCGGGACGCCCCCCGAACATGGAGCAATGAGAAAGAGTCTCGTGGTTCCGGGGAAATTTTCCGTCGTAGAGAACGAGCGCGCGGCACGCTGGACGGCCGCGCTCCCGGTGGAGGTCATGTGGGCGGGCCATGATTTTTCAGACGAACTGCGCCGCATCGCTGGCGCAAAAGGGGTGCAGATTCTCGACCAACCCGATGATGTCGCCATGGCTCGAGCGTTTCACGACGCGGCCATGGTCCTTGTCCATGCCGAACATAGCCTCGGCCTCAAGCTTAAACTCATACAAGCGTTTTACCAGGCGCGCTGGATCGTCGCACATGAAGCCGCGGTGCAGGGTTTGGATTGGACCCCTGACATGGGAATTTTTACCTACCACAGCCCGGAAAGCCTCTCGGAGGCCGTCAACCAAGCCTTGAATACGCCATGGGACGCTCAACGGGCGCAAGCTGTAAGAGCGGCGCGTAGCCCCTGGACCCAGCCCAGCTCGATCGCGACGCTCCTCGATTAAAGGGTGCGCTGTACCGTGCTGCTAATTTGCCCGCCCGCGCATTTCCAGGTGGGATGCGGAAACTTCAAAAGAAGGGCGTAGTCATGGGTGGCCATCAGGATGGTCCGGCCGGAGGCCGAAATTTCTTCCATCAAATGCATGATTTCCTCGCTGGTATGCGGATCCAAATTGCCCGTCGGCTCATCCGCGAGGATGAAGGGGGGATTGTTGAGAAGCGCCCGCGCAATGGCCACGCGTTGCTGTTCTCCCCCTGAAAGCTGGTAGGGCATCTTGTGCTCCTTGGTGGCCATGCCCACGCGTTTCAGCACTTGCTGAATGCGGTCTGCATTTTCAGACTTGGTATGCTGGCCCGTGGCTTGCAGGACAAAATCCAAATTGTCAAAAACAGATCGGTCCATCAAAAGTTGGAAATCTTGGAAGACAATGCCGAGGTTCCGGCGGAGGAAGGGGATATCTCGATCGGGGAGGTTTCTCAAGTCATAGCCCACAAATTCACCTTCGCCGGCCGTCAAAGGCAAGTCTGCGTAGAGGGTTTTGAGCAAGGAGGACTTTCCCGAACCGGTCGCCCCGATCAAATAAATGAAGTCACCTTTGTGCATTTCGAGGCTTACTTGGCTCAAAATCAGGTGGTCACCTTGATAAATATCGGCGTTTCGGAGGGAGAGTATGGGGCTGTTGGAGGCCATAGGCATGGTTTATGCCACAAATTAACAGGATTTTGTTGGTCCGGACTACCTTTATGCTTCCAACAATGATGCGAAGACTTCTCCTTCTTGTATTCTTGGCTGGGGCCGCAGCGGCTCATGGCCAAGCCCCGTTCTCCCATACCACTCCGCAATCGGTTTATGCCGACAGCCGTGGATTGTTTGATCGAGCGCTTTATTCTCCGGCCGCGGAGGGATTTGCGCAGGTCCTTCAACAGGTGGATGCCCAGACCGATTTGGCCGAGCAAGCGGCCTTTTTCAAAGCTATTTGTGCCGTTCGACTCCTCAACCGCGATGCGGGGGACCAAGTCTTGGCCTTTTTGGATGCCTACCCAAGTACGGCCCGCCGAAAAGAAGCCGTGCTCGAGATGGCTGAATATTCCTTCAACCGCCGAAAGTATTCGGACGCCCGCGATTGGTTGCGCCGTTTGGACGGGCTCTACCTGCCCAAAGCCGAGCGCGCGGAGGTGCAATTCAAGCTCGGCTACTCGCATTTCTTGTTGGAGGAATATGATTTGGCCCGGCCCCAGTTGGCTGCCGCCAAAGCGACCAAGTACCCCATTGCCGCTTCGGCCCAGTATTACTACGGGCACATCGCCTATTTGGACACCAACGATGTGACGGCGATGGAGAATTTGGAGCCCTTGCAGAACCACGAAGAGTTCGGCATGGTCGTTCCCTATTACTTGGCCCAAATCTATGCCCGTCAAGGCTTAGACGATAAGCTCTTGAAACTCGGGGAATCCCTGCTGAAAAACGCCACAGCCAAACGCACCCCTGAAATTGCGAAACTGATTGGCCAAAGCCTCTTCAAGAAAAAGCGCTACCCGGAAGCCCTGCCATACCTTGCCATGCACCGTGATTTGGGCGGAAAAATGTCGGCAGACGATTACTACCAGCTCGGGGTGGTCAATGCCCAAACGGGCCGCTACAAAGAGGCCATTCAGGCGCTCAATAAAATCCCATCCAATGTGGGTCAAGTATCGGAATTTGGCCTCTACCTCCTAGCGGAGTGCTACGTAAAAGAAGGGCAATTGGAAGAAGCCCTGAACGCCTTCAAGGCAGTTAGCGAGCGGGCAAAAGATCCGGTTATTCTGGAAGAATCCTCCTTCCAAGCGGCCAAACTGACCTACAAGAGTTCGAGCCCCTTTGGCGATGCCATTGATATGTTCAAACGTTTCTTGAGCGACTTCCCCCAAACGGAACACCGCCGTGAAGCCAATGAATACTTGGCTAATCTGTACATCACCTCCAAGGATTATGGTCGCGCTATGGAGGCTATTGTTCAGACAGGAATGGGCACGATGGCCATGCGCGAAGCCTACCAACGCGTGGCCTACTTCCGCGCCGTGGAATGCTTCCAGATTAGCGATTGGTCCGGTGCACAGGAATACTTCAACAAGTCGTTGGGTTATCCGCAGAATTTGACTTTTGTGGCCTTGAGCCACTTTTGGTTGGGTGAATTAGCCTACCGCAAAGGGGATGCCCAAGAAGCTTTGGCACAATTTGAGTCCTTTCTGAAAACCCCAGGTAGCTACACGCTAACCGAGCGCCCGACGGCCCTCTACAACAAGGCCTACTGCCTGTATAAATTGGATCGCTTGGAAGATGCCTCTGCGGCCTTCCGGGTCTATTTGCAGGATGCCAAGGGCAAGGACCGAAAAATAGAAGATGCCACCCTTCGTCTCGCGGATTTGTACTTCCTGCTGGGCAAGCATGCTTTGGCTCAGGAATACTATGAGAAGTCGGTGCGCCTGGACCCCAAGGGCCGCTATGCGGGCTACGCCACGTTCCAACAAGCCCTTTGTTTGGGCCTTTTGAATAAGGACGTCAAAAAAATGGAGGTCTTGCAGCGATTGTCCATCACATCCAATGAGCAAGACGCCTATGGAGGAAAATATTGCAGTGAGGCGCTGTATGAGCTGGCTCAAACCCATCTGCGCCGAGGAGAAAATGCCGAAGCCGAGCATGATTTCTTGGCCTACATAAGAATGGTGGGAGGGTCGGAGCGGGCCCGTCGCGCCGCCCTCAACATCGCCATTGCCCAACGCAATGATCAACGATTGGATGCAGCCATCTCTACGTTTCAAGAAATCGTCAATAAATATCCCGGAACGCCCGAAGCAAGGGAGGCGATTACCACGGCCCGGAGTGTGTACGACGAGGCGAATCGAATTGACGATTATCTCACGTGGGTTCAGGGGATTGATTTTGCCCAGGTGCGGGCGAGCGAACTTGACAGTGTGGCGTACATGTCGGCCTACGACAAATATGCTTCCAGCAAGTTTGAGGAGGCCATGTCTGGATTTGACCGATATATGAAGCGTTTCCCAGACGGGTTTTTCACGGTAAAAGCCAACCACTATGCCGGGGAATCTGCGCGTCGTCTCAACAAGCCAGATGAGGCATTGGCATATTTCCGCAAGGTGACCCAAGCACCTGTGGGCGAGCACCACATCAATGCGTGGACGTGGATCTTGCGTATCGTATCGGCTCGAAAGAATGCCGACGAAATGCTGATTGCGGCTGAATCTGTCCTTGCCTTGAGCGATGATGCCAGCCTACTTCGCGAAGCCAATGTGGCCATGATGCGGGGACACCAAGCCTTGAAGCACCTCGAAGTGGCCTACGGCTATTCGGAGGTGGTGGCTGCCGACGAACGCAACAGCCCTGAAATTCGAACGGAAGCCAAAGCGAACGTAGCGCGTGACGCGATGACCATGGCCATGGGCCCACGCGCCCGCAAGGCAGACTTCCTTGCTTCGTGGGGAGAGGATAGTATCAATGGCGCAGAGTGGCAATGGATAACCAAGTCCCTCAGTGCTTACGGAGACTTGAAGAAAAATGGTCCGGCGGTTTTGCAGGCGGAAGCATCCTACTACGAGGCCTTGATTTTGTACTTGTATGGATCGCATACGGCCTCCAATGAGGAAATCTTTTGGCTCATTGACAACCTGCCCGGTCAAGGCGAATGGCGCTTCAAAGCCTTGCTGATTTTGGCCCACAACTACGCCGCTTTGGACGATGTGTTCCAAGCGAACTATACCTTGGACTTCATCATCGCGGAGAACTTCATCGCCGAAACGGTGGAGCAAGCGAAGGTCTTCCAAGCTATTTTAAACAGCCCCGCGGAAGATGCGGCGGGTCCTGATGAAGAAACCATCTCCGAAATGCCCACCCTCCCATGAAACGTATTCTCGTCTCAATTTTTACGCTGACCACAGCCCTTATTTGGGCGCAGCCAGTTATGAATGGCCTGGAAATTTCGGTGACCGAAAAATACAATGCTCAAGTGGCAGAGGGCATTAAAATCACAGGACAGCCCAATGTCATGGATACCACGGTCGAGAAACTGCCCGTGGCCATCAGTGTGCGGAACCGCACATGGGTGCCCGAACCGCGCTTGGAGGTTATCCCTCCATTGAAAATTTCCCGCGCTCGCCTCGAGCGCCTTCCTGCGAATACGGTCCACATGTCTCTTGGGAATTATGCAACGGCCGATGTGGGTTTTGCCTTGGGCAATGCGCGTTCCGATCTTCAGCGATGGGGGGTGCAGGGCCAGCATTTCTCGACCCAAGGGGGCTTCAAGGCCAACGATATGGCGGGTCAACCGTTCAACGTATACAACCGAACAACGTGGATGGAAAACGGGCTCTCCGGGCAGTATGCGCGTATTGTCGGTCGCGGTCGATTGAGCACCGAAGCGTCCGCCGACTGGAACCGGTATGCTTTTTACGGTACCCCTTTGACGGCCAACAATGCGGCGGACACCGCCTCCGCCGCTCCGGGCCGATGGACCCAAGATTACCAAGTTGGACTGTCTTACCGCCAAAGCCGCATGCGTCGGAAGCAAATCTTTCACGGGGCGGAGCTCACGGGCCACCATTGGATTGACCAAGGTGGTCGTCAAACGGAAAGCGGTTTGGCCGCCGGCGTAGACTGGCGATTGCCCGTCCAAGATGTCTTCTTGGAACTGCCCATACACGGGTCTTGGAACCATCTGATGCAAACGGCAAACCGGGATAGCCTGGGACTGCCTGTGGGCCCTTTGGACTATTGGTCCGCACAGTTCTCTCCTGCGGTTTCCGATAGTGTGGGTTCCATCTACTTCCGAGTGGGCTTGAACGCCATATTTACGGGCCAAGGAAGCACCTGGGACAAGCCCTACTTGCCCCCGGTCGTTCACCTCGAGTTCCCCTTGGTCAAGCACGTGCTGAATCTGTATGCAGGCCTGGAAGGGTCTGCCGACAATGGGGGCATGCGCGCTCGGGTCGAAGCCATGCCCTTCCTGAGTGAGGCAGCACAGTATGAAGCGGTGCGCCAAGCCTCCCTTTATGCCGGGGCTTCCGGACGCTTGACCTCGACCATTGGCTACCGATTTGGTATTCGCCAACGTTCGTTTGCCAACTACGCCATGTACACGCGAAGCTTCGAGGGCTGGCAGTCCTCGGCGGACAGTGGCCGATTTGGCGTGGAATATGTGGGCGTGAAGATGCTCGAACCCTCTGGGGAATTGAGCTTTCAAAACGGCCTTGGTTGGGAGGTCCGCGCCTTTGCCACCTTGAGAACGGCCACCCGCTTGGATGGGGGCACCGTGTACCACGTTCCCTCGTCCGAAATCGGCGGCCAAGCCTTTTTCAATTTGAAGGATAAGATTCGCTTTGAATCCACCATCATATACCGCGGAAGCCGCATGGCACAAGGGGAAACAGGGGATGAAACGCTGCCCGCTTTTCTCGATGGTCGCCTGAGTGCGGTCTACACGTACAACAAGCAATTGAACGCCACGTTCAAGGTGGACAATCTCTTCCACAGCCGCACGACGTGGTGGACGGGCTATCCGGTTCAGGGAATTCGAGCAAATTTGGGCCTGGTTTACAAGTTTTAAGCCGAAATATCCCATCTATCACCTGGGCGCGAGAAATGCGCTCATGTTGAAAAAAATGTTGATAAACGGGCCGGTTTTTCTTCTCGGTACACCCCTAGGAAAAGTGCTGAAGTTATCTTTGTGGGATAGACATTTTTACCCCCACACAACATGAGTGAAGCCAAGAATTACGGCGCCGATAGTATTCAGGTTCTCGAAGGCCTCGAAGCCGTCCGCAAACGTCCTGCGATGTACATCGGGGACGTGGGTCAGAAAGGACTCCACCACTTGGTCTATGAAGTTGTCGACAACTCCATTGACGAAGCGCTTGCCGGACATGCTACCTCGGTTCAGGTTACCATCAACGAAGGCAACTCCATTACGGTGAAGGATGATGGTCGGGGAATTCCCGTGGCCTTGCACACCAAGGAGAATCGTTCGGCCTTGGAAGTCGTAATGACCGTCCTCCACGCAGGAGGCAAGTTTGACAAGGATTCCTACAAGGTTTCTGGTGGTCTGCACGGGGTCGGTGTATCCTGTGTCAATGCCCTGTCGACGCACCTTGAAGTCCGTGTCCACCGCGATGGCAAAGAATACATGCAGGAATACTCCATCGGGAAGCCCTTGTATCCGGTGAAAGAGGTGGGTAATTCGGACTACCGCGGCACGATTGTCACGTTCCAGCCGGATGCGAGCATCTTCTATGAGGCCACCTACCAGTATGACATTTTGGCCGCACGTCTGCGTGAGTTAGCTTACCTCAATCGGGGTATACGCATTCAACTGACGGATGACCGCGACAAGGATGAGCAAGGCGTGGCACGCACCGAAGAATTTCATTCGGAGGGAGGCTTGCGCGAGTTCGTGGTCTATGTGGACCAAAACCGCGAGGCGCTGATTCCCGAGCCGATGTACATGGAGGGCGAGATCGAAGGGATTCCCGTCGAAGTAGCCATGGCCTATAACACGAGCTATGCGGAGAACATTCACTCCTACGTCAACAACATCAACACCCATGAAGGAGGTACCCACCTCGCTGGTTTCCGCCGTGCGCTAACCCGTACCTTGAAGAAGTATGCCGATGAGAGCGGCATCTTGACCAAGGAAAAAGTGGAAGTGGCGGGGGATGACTTCCGTGAAGGACTCACCGCGGTCATTTCTGTCAAGGTCATGGAACCTCAGTTTGAGGGCCAAACCAAGACCAAATTGGGCAACTCCGAAGTATCGGGTGCGGTGGACCGCATCGTCGGCGAAATGCTGACCAACTATTTGGAAGAGCACCCCAACGAAGCCCGCATCATTGTTCAAAAAGTGGTTCTTGCAGCCAAGGCGCGGATCGCAGCCCGGAAAGCCCGTGAAATGGTGCAACGCAAGACGGTATTGGGAGGCAACAGCCTACCCGGTAAGTTGGCGGATTGCTCCGAAACCGACCCCGCCCAGTGCGAAATCTTCCTCGTAGAGGGGGATTCGGCCGGAGGTACGGCCAAGCAAGGCCGCGACCGCAAATTCCAGGCGATCATGCCCCTTCGAGGAAAGATTTTGAACGTAGAGAAAGCCATGCAGCACAAGGCGTTCGAGAATGAAGAAATCCGCAACATCTTTACGGCCTTGGGCGTCAGCATTGGAACCGAAGAGGACAGCAAAGCCTTGAATACCGCCAAATTGCGGTACCACAAGATTGTCATCATGTGTGACGCCGACGTCGACGGGTCCCACATTGCAACCCTAATCATGACCTTCTTCTTCCGCTATATGAAGGAGTTGATTGAGAATGGCTACATCTACATCGCTTCTCCTCCCTTGTACCTGGTAAAGAAAGGCTCCAAGTCGGCCTATGCCTGGAACGAGGCACAACGCGACCAAATCGCCCGTGAATTGGGTGGGGAAGAGCAATCGGGCATTGGCATCCAACGCTACAAGGGCTTGGGTGAGATGAATGCGGAACAACTCTGGGTCACCACGATGAATCCCGAAGGCCGTACGCTCAAGCAGGTCACGATTGACAATGCGTCGGAAGCAGATCGCATCTTCTCCATGTTGATGGGAGATGATGTTCCACCACGCCGCGAATTCATCGAGAAAAATGCGCGCTACGCCCGCATTGACGCGTAGTCGGCCCCTACCTTTGCGCAAGATTTAGGATTCAAAAAATCGCATTATGAAAATTACAGTTGTTGGAGCTGGGAACGTAGGTGCAACCTGTGCGGAAGCCATGGTACGCATGGAGCTCGCTACCGAAATCGTGTTGCTCGACATTAAAGAAGGCTTCGCAGAAGGCAAAGCCATGGACATGAACCAATGTGCTACCCTGCACGGCTTTGATGCCAAAGTGAAGGGTGTGACCAGCGATTATGCGGCCACCGCGGGTTCCGAAGTGGTGGTGATCACGAGCGGTTTGCCCCGCAAGCCAGGTATGACTCGGGAAGAATTGATCGGCACCAATGCCGGTATTGTTCGCTCCGTCGTGACCAATGCGCTTCAGCATTCGCCTAACGCGATAATCGTCGTGATCTCGAATCCCATGGATACGATGACCTACTTGGCCGCGACTCAGAGTGGATTGCCCAAAAACCGCATCATTGGTATGGGTGGCATCTTGGACAGCAGCCGATTCAAATATTACCTATCGGAGGCCATGGGTGTTCCCGCCAGCGATTTGCAGGGAACCGTCATCGGTGGACACGGCGACACCACCATGATACCCTTGACGCGGCTGGCGACCTACCAGTCTACGCCTGTTTCCTCCCACATGACGGAAGAGAAATTGGCCGAAGTGAAAGCAGCGACCATGGTAGGCGGTGCCACATTGACGGGCTTAATTGGCACCTCTGCATGGTATGCCCCCGGTGCGGCGGGTGCGGCCCTCGTGGCGAGCATTGTACGCGACCAAAAGAAGGTCTTCCCCTGTTGCGTTTACCTCGACGGCGAATACGGCCAAAGCGATATCTGCTTGGGCGTGCCAGTGGTCATCGGCAAAAACGGCTGGGAGAAGATCGTCGACTACAAACTCAATGACGAGGAGCAGGCAGCTTTCAACAAGAGTGCGGACGCGGTTCGCGCCATGAACGCGGTGCTGGGCACGTTGTAAGGAGTTCTTCTTTTTTCCCAAACCAGGTATACCGGTGCTGCGCGAGCCACCGGTATATTTTTTTTCGGCCAGGTAGGATGCGGTAGGCCCACCCCAAAAGCGGATAAGGAAAGGGAAGTTTTCTACAAACCATGGTTACGGCATCGGCTCCCACCCAATGTTGGTCGCCCCAAATTAAAACGACCTCATCGGGCCAGTCACGAGTCGGTGCATACTGCGCTTTCCATGATGCCGCCCAGGGACCTTGAAGTGGGCTGTAGCAAAAGTGCCGGGCTCGATCTCGGGCCATGATCCATTGAACAGCCCCTTGGCACAGCGCACAGGGTCCGTCATAGAGGAGCACCCATTCTGGGCGATCGTTAGCGGTCATGGGTTTTTATCCATCGGCCAACGCCCTCCGCGGAATGGATGACGTACAGCCCAGCGGGCCACGTGGCGGCCTCTATGTAGGTCCGTCCAGACACATCTCCGGACCAGAACACTTGGCCCTGTGCATTCACGATGTGTACTCGTCCGGGTTGGGCATCCACCCAAAAACCGGAACTCCCCGGATTGGGATAAAGTCGGAGGGTTTGGGACATCGTCGTGGAGAATCCTGGCCATTCGGGCAGGCCGATCGACGTCGTGTCGCCCGCGTAATAGCGCAGCCCTCCTGTGGATAGACCCATGACCATTTCGGGTCGTCCATCCCCATCCATATCCGCGATGACGGGAGTATTGTGGCGGCCATCTTGAACCCAGTGGCGTCGAATCGGCATGCGGGGCAGCAAGGTGAACCGGAAATCGGGACGTAGGCTGTCGCTCCCCAAGAAGGGCATTGTGCAGCCATTCGAGGTGATGGAATTGTTGTTGAAGACATCTCCATAGGCATGGGATGGGTAGGGTGTGGTGCTCGCGCTGAGGTGCACATCGCTGCTGGGCACGTTTTTACTGAAGCAGATTTCGACAATGAGGTTGGACACCCCGTCGTAGTCGAAGGGGGATTGCAGTGCAATGGTATTCCAACCTTGAGTAGGCACATGGATGTAGGAATAGCACAGTTGGCCACTGGGGGCAAATCCGGTGAGACTGTCTAATGAGCTATGGCCGATGCGTATGCTAAAACCCTGACTCAGGTAGGGAGAGCTCTGGGAGGTGACTTGGAGACTGAGGTGGGTAATTCGGCTTGTCGTCAGCCCAGATGCCGCCAGTTCATTGGCCCGAATCAAGTACTGATGCCGACCAGTTCGTTTGCTGCTCCCCCAGGGGGTTTCCAGGAGGCTCGAGGTGGAGGTCGTGGCGGTACCGACGGTCAGATCCAGCGAGGCAGGCGCATTTTGGGTGAAGGCCAAAGAATCCATTTGGTAGACCCCAGAATCGGCGGTGCCTAGTGCCAAGAATCCCCGGCCGTCCAAATTCACATACCTCGGAATGGCTCGCCCGGAGGAGGTGCCGCGGAAGTCCGCGTCGATCGCTCCGAAGGTCTCGGTGACTAAGGTGAAGGCTCCGTTGCTGTTTTCGAAATAGGCCACCTTCCCCAATTCATTTCCCACCAATAGATCCATATCCCCGTCCCCATCTAAATCGGCCAATTCTGGCGTTGCAAATTGCCCCACATCGATGGATTGGTAATTCGCCGAGGTTTGGCCTGTGAACGCGGGATTAAAAAAGGTCCCCGTGTTGGCCCAAAAAGCCAGTTTTCCGTCGCTTCGTCCGATGAGGAGGTCGTACAAGCCGTCGCCATTGAGGTCCGCCGCGGTGGGCGCGCACCACTCCGCTTTGAGGGTCAAGGCCGCCGAGCCCGAAACCGATAGAGGACTTCGTTGCCAATCCGGATAGCTGGCTGAGCCAACATTTTTCCAGTATTCGATGCCGCGGGCAGTCCCGACAAGCAAATCTAGGAGGCCATCGGTATTGAGGTCTACCAGTTCGGGTACCGCATAGCGACCCGCTTCGTACATCGTCCCTTGGAGGAAGCTCGAATCGACCAAGGTCCACTGCGGCGCGTTGGCCGTTCCTGTGTTTTCGTAGAGCCACACGCAGGTGTCGCTGATGCCGGTGGGCATGGTCGGGGAGACGGCGATATCGGGCAAGCCATCCAGGTTGGCATCTACTGCCGAGAACATGGGGTAGACGGGCAGGTTAACGGGGATATGGGTGCTCGGCCACGTGCTGTCTTGCGATTCAATGTTGGCCACCGCAGGCGTTCCCACATTGTATCCTGCTACCGCGGTCGCAAAACTGACATCCCCCAACAAGATATCTAGCAAGCCGTTGCCTGTGAGGTCCATGGCTAGGATGGTGGACCCAGAATGCAGCAGACCTTCGGTCGTCGGATTTGCTACGCTGCCTGTGCACGCATCGATGGTGATGGCATTCGTCAGATTGTTTTCCAAGAAATCGCCCCAGCAGGCATCCACGCGTTCAAACGTGAGACCACAGTTGCTCGTGTTTCGGTGAAATTCCACCGCAGAGGCTTGTTGGCCAAAGGTGAGGATGTCCACCATTCCGTCGCCGTCGACATCTCGGATGGCGGGCACGTCCGTCGAACTGACCAAGAGGTTGATGGGGTTGGTGCCGGAGCTATAGGTGGACAAGAGATAGGTGCCAGGGAGGGCCCAGGTAAATTGGAGAAAACCATTGACGCGGCTAGCGCTGTACACTCCAACCCCATTGACGACGGAGCAAAAGAGGTCGGGGAGGCCGTCGCAAGAATAATCCGCAAAGACTACCCAATTGGAAACCGCGGGGAAGTGTGTCGTCCAATTGGGCCGAAATTTCCACCGGCCATTGACGCGCTCGAAGGGCAGCCAGCGGCTTCCTTCTCGGTCAAAAATTATGAGGTCGGTGGCGCCATCGCCATTGATGTCCAGAGTGGAAAGTTGAGGGTTGTTTAGGCCGCCCGCGAAGCCATTCACGAGGGAATCCGTCGAAGAGGTCCAGAGTTGGGCTTTGGTGGATGGGGTGAATCTATAGCTTTCTTGCCCGTAACTGTTTGGTATACAGGCAACTAGTATAAATAAAGTCCATCCCCACACAGCGGGATCCCAAGGTTTCTTCCACATAGCCTATAAAGGTCCGTATTCTTCCGCGGTTGAGGCGAACAAAAATTTGGCCATTTTAGGAAAATGAGTCACCGACTTGGAACTCTTTGTATACGGAAAGAAGGCCTATATTTGCCGACTATTTCCAAAAAGAAGAACCATGCAGAATAAAGGGGTAATCCGTCTGTTCGCCGTCATTTTCGCACTCGCGTCCTTGTTTGAACTGTCGTTCAGCTACATCGCCGGTCAAGTAGAATCTGATATTCAAGCGAAGTATGGCCAAGACGCGGCCAAAGTGCAATATGCCTTGGACTCGATGTCCAACGAAGTCGTGTACGACTTGGGCGTCACTTCCTATACCTACAAAGAGGTGAAGTCCAAAGAGATGAATTTGGGCTTGGACTTGCGCGGAGGCATGAACGTGATTTTGGAGGTGTCTGTGCGCGACGTCCTGAAAGGGCTCGTAGGCAATGCTGAAGATGCCCAGTTCAAGACGGCCATCGCGAATGCCGATGCAGCTCAGCGCAATAGCCAGTTGGGTTACTTGCCTCTCTTTATGGACGCCTTGGACGCTGAGCGCGGTACTCGCCCCTTGAGCGATCCTGGTTTGTATGGAACCAAAGACATGACCGACCGTTTGGGCTTCAATGCCACAGACGATGCCATCAAGCAAGCCATCACCGAAGACGTGGAGGCGGCAATTCAAAACGTTTACACCGTTCTCAAGGCGCGTATTGACCAATTTGGGGTCGTGCAGCCCAACATCCAGCGATTGGATGGCACGGGCCGCATCCTTGTGGAGCTTCCCGGTGTCAAAGATCCAGTCCGTGTTCAGCGCCTGCTCCAGAGCACCGCGCGCCTCGAATTCTGGCGTGCGGACCAAGGGGCTGCATGGATGCAGTACATGGTGAATGCCAATGAAAAGTTGGGCGCGATTCTCGAAGATCCCAAAGCCGCTAAGGCCGAAGCCACGGAAGGCGAAGCCGCCGTGGACTTGACCTTGCCTACTGCGGTCGGTGAGGAGGGTGCCGCAGCGACGTCCGACGAGGTGGCTTCTAATGAAGTCAATGGCGCGGATTCGACGTCCACCGGCTTTAACCCCTTATTGAGCATTTTCCAACTCAACGTCAACCCCCAAACCTTCGTTCCGAATGAGGGCCCCATTGTCGGATACGCCTTGACGCGCGACACTGCCACGATCAACGATTACTTGGCGATGCCTGAGGTGCGCAACCTCATTCCTGGCAATGCACGCTACGTGCGCTTTGCTTGGACGCGCCCTGAGAACAACAGTGAAGTCACCTTGCTCATCGCCTTGCAGGGCAACCGAGACAATGAGCCTGAATTGGATGGTGGCGTAATTGTCGATGCCCGCCAAGAGTTTGACCAAGGCAACAACCCCGTGGTCACGATGGCTATGAACGGCCAGGGTGCCCAAATTTGGCAGCAATTGACCAAAGAGGAGGGAAGCAAGACCCCCAAGGGCCACGTAGCCGTGGTGTTGGACAATTTGGTCTACAGCTATCCCCGTGTAAACGGTGAGATCTCTGGCGGCCGTACCCAAATCGAAGGTGGATTCAGCCTCGATGAAGCTACGGACTTGGCCAATGTACTGAAGGCAGGTAAACTGCCTGTGCCTGCGCGCATCATCCAATCCGACGTAGTCGGCCCAAGCTTGGGTAAGGAAGCCATTGCGGCCAGCATGAACTCCTTCGCCTTCGCCTTGCTTGTTGTCCTACTGTATATGGTATTCTACTACAGCGGTGCAGGCCTGGGTGCAAGCATGGCACTGATCGTCAACATGTTCTTCATCTTCGGTATCCTGGATGCCTTTGGGGCCGTTTTGACCCTTCCTGGCATGGCGGGTATCGTCTTGACCATCGGTATGGCGGTGGACGCGAACGTGCTCATCTATGACCGTATCCGCGAGGAGTTGGCCACGGGCAAAGCGGTGCGCACCGCGATTGCCGATGGTTACAAAGGATCACGTAGCGCCATCATCGACGCCAACGTGACGACCTTGTTGACGGCGATCATCCTGTTTGTTTTCGGAACCGGCCCAATCCGTGGTTTTGCTACGACGCTGATCATCGGTATTGCATCCTCCCTCTTTACGGCCATCTTCATCACCCGTTTGTACTTCGAATGGCGTTTGAAGCGTTCGGAGGAGATGAGCTTTGCGACGTCCATCACCAAAAATTGGTTCACCAACACGAACTTCCAGTTCATGTCCTTGCGCAAGCCGGCCTACATTTTCTCTGCGTTGATGATTGTAGTCAGCCTGGGATCTCTGATGACGCGAGGACTCTCTTTGGGTGTAGACTTCGAAGGAGGTCGTACGTACCAAGTGCGTTTTGACCAGCCTGTTGAGGTGGCCGCGGTGGCGGACGCGTTGGGCGCACAATGGGTTGGCGAAGACGGCCGAGCTTATGCTCCCGCCGTCAAGACCCTGGGTAGCCCGGATCAAGTGGTCATTACCACCAACTACCGCGTAGACGACAATGGCGCAGACGTCGAAGAGGCCCTTCAGGCGAGCCTGTATGAAGGGGTCAAAGGTTTCTATGCCGCTCCTGTTTCACTCGAAAACTTTGTCTCTCCTTTAAGCGAAGAGGCTGTTGGCTTGGTGGCATCGCGTCAAGTGGGTCCCACGGTGGCAGACGACATCAAAGACACCGCGGTCTGGGCGGTTATCTTCTCCCTCATCGCCATCTTCTTATACCTTCTCCTGCGTTTTAGCAAATGGCAGTATTCACTCGGTGCCGTCGCTGCAACGGTGCACGATACGATCATTGTTTTGGGTGCCTTCTCCTTGTTGGACGGGGTATTGCCCTTCTCTATGGAGGTAGACCAAGCGTTCATTGCCGCTATCTTGACGGTCATTGGATACTCGTTGAACGACACGGTTGTCGTCTTTGACCGTATCCGTGAGTTCTTTGGAGAGAGCACGAAACAAGACATGAAGTCAGATGTATTGGACAATGCCTTGAATGCGACCTTGAGCCGTACGTTCAACACATCCTTTACGACCATCATTGTTCTGTTGATCATCTTCATCTTTGGCGGTGAAGTTTTGCGTGGATTCATCTTTGCCATTCTGCTCGGTATTGTCATCGGTACCTACTCGTCGCTCTTTATCGCGTCGCCAGTCCTGTATGACTCCTCCAAGCGACTCGGAAAAGAAAAAGCGTAATACCACCCTATGTTCCTATTCATCAGCACCGGAGAAGTAGTCTTTCTGCTCTTTGCGGTGCTGATGCTTTTTGGGACCGATAAGTTGCCCGAAATCGCCCGAATGGCGGCCCGGACCATCAAAATGGTTCGAAATGCCTCGAACGATCTCAAGGCGGAAATAAGCAAAGCGGCGGATGCCGACCCAAGCCTGAAAGAGGCAAAAGAAAGCGTCCAGGAAATCAAGGACTCCATCGACGACACCGTCGGTCGATTGAAATAAGAGCGCTACGGCGCTCTTTTTTTTGGCAAATCGCCCCTAGAAGCAAAGTTTTGAACAAAATCAACGTTGTCAGTCCTATTTTTAGGGGGTAGATGGTTGAAAAATTACATTTATACCTGTTGTTGGGTTCAAAAAAGGGGGGTACCTTTGAAAAAAAACAAAAACCCCCATGGCAAGAGCACGTTTTTCGGGTCTAGAGCAGGCTAGTCAGCATAAACCCATCGATTTCGTCAACCCTCACGCGAAATCTTCAGAATACTACGGTTCGCATGTCTTCAATCAGAAGGCCATGCGTGAGTACATGTCGAAGGAGGCGTACGAGAGTGTGTTGAGCGCCATCGATAAGGGCAACAAGATTGATCGCGACATTGCCGATCAAGTCGCCACAGCCATGAAAGCTTGGTCCATCTCCAAGGGGGCGTCCCACTACACACACTGGTTCCAACCTTTAACGGGCGCCACGGCCGAAAAGCACGACGGATTTTTCGAGCCCACCTCCGACGGCCATGCCATTGAAAAATTCAACGGAGGTATGTTGGTTCAAGCTGAACCAGACGCGTCATCCTTCCCCAACGGCGGCATCCGCAATACGTTTGAAGCACGTGGGTACACTGCATGGGATCCAACGTCGCCCGCTTTTGTATTTGGGAGCACCCTCTGCATTCCCTCCGTATTTGTCTCCTACACGGGCGAAGCCTTGGATCACAAAGTGCCCCTTTTGCGCGCCTTGCAAGCGATCGATCAAGCGGCCACGGAAGTGGGGCAGTACTTTGACAAGAACATCACCAAAGTGAATGCAACGCTGGGTTGGGAGCAGGAGTACTTCCTTGTGGACGAAGCGCTGTTCAATGCGCGTCCTGATTTGGTCATGACCGGCCGAACCCTCCTCGGGCACTCACCCGCCAAAGGCCAGCAAATGGACGACCACTACTTTGGCAGCATCCCCGAGCGCGTCATGGGTTACATGCGTGAGGTAGAGTACGAGTGCCACAAATTGGGCATACCCGTCAAGACCCGCCACAACGAAGTGGCTCCAGGCCAATTTGAATTTGCGCCCATTTTCGAAGAGGCCAACGTCGCAGTGGACCACAACTCATTGTTCATGGATATATTGGACAAGGTTGCACGCCGCCACGCCTTCCGCGTGCTCTTGCACGAGAAGCCTTTCGCTGGCATCAACGGTTCGGGCAAGCACAACAACTGGAGCTTGAGCACCAACACGGGCATTAACCTCTTGGCTCCGGGTAGCACGCCCAAGCGCAACTTGCTGTTCTTGACCTATTTCATTAACACCATTAAGGCCGTGAATGACCGAGCGGATTTGATCCGTGCGGCCATCGCCGCGGCGTCCAACGACCACCGCTTGGGTGCCAACGAAGCGCCTCCTGCCATCATTTCGGTCTTTATTGGCTCCCAGCTTTCCGAAGTTTTGGACGAACTCGAGAAGTTGGAGAGCGGCAAGATGTCTCCCGAGAAGAAGACTGAGCTCAAGCTCAACGTGGTCGGTAAGATTCCCGAAATTTTGTTGGACAACACGGACCGAAACCGCACGTCCCCCTTTGCTTTTACGGGCAACAAGTTCGAATTGCGCGCCGTAGGATCCACGGCCAACTGTTCGGCCTCGATGACCGTCATCAATCTCATCGTTGCGGACCAATTGAAGCAATTCAAGGTTGAGGTGGACGGCCTCATCAAAGGCGGTATGAAGAAGGACGACGCCATCTTCAACGTTTTGAAAGACTACATCAAGTCCTCGAAGGCCGTTCGTTTTGAAGGCGATGGCTATTCCGATGACTGGAAGGTGGAAGCGGCCAAGCGCGGTTTGAACAATACACCGGATACCCCCCGTGCTTTGGACTTTTATGTGACCCCCGAGGCCCAGGACTTGTTTGCCAAGCATGGCGTACTCAGTCACGTGGAACTGGAGGCCCGGTATGAAATCCTGCAAGAGGAATACTACAAGAAGATTCAAATTGAATCCCGCACCTTGTCCGATCTGGTGAAAAACCATATCGTTCCAACCGCCATTGAATACCAATCCATCTTGAGCCAAAACGTAATGCGTTTGAAGGAGGTACTTCCCGCAGACAGCTTCAAGCGTTTGAGCAAAGAGCAAATCGATATGATCATCGAAATTTCTGAACGCATTTCCAAGGTGCTCTCTCAGGCGGATGCCATGACGCAGGAGCGCAAGGCGGCCAACCAAATTGACTCCGCACGCGATCGGGCATTGGCCTACTGTGACAAGGTAAAGCCCTACTTTGACACCATCCGCTACGAAGTGGACAAGTTGGAGTTGCTTGTGGACAATGAGATGTGGCCCTTGCCGAAGTACCGCGAAATGCTTTACATCCGCTAAGGAATTAGTCAAAACAAGAAAATAAGACCCCCCGGTTTGGCCGCGGGGGTCTTTTTTTTGCTCGGATTTGGCTACTTTAGTGGTTTAACCCCCATATGCACAGTTGCACGCGGCTATGAAGAAGGCACTTTACCTGTTTACCCTCCTCTTTTTGTTCGGTTCCACCGTATCCGTTTTCGCACAAGATGCGGCAGAAGAGGAGACTAAGCGTCCTCGAATCGTACGTCAAGGAGATGGATTTTACGACGCGAAGGAATACGCCCAGGCTATCAAGGTGTACAAGAAGGCCTATTCAAAGGTTAAGTCCCGCAATGAAAAGGCAGAAATCGCCTTTCGTCTGGGCGAGTGCTACCGCTATACGTTTCAATACAAAGCTGCTGAGGCGCAGTATTCGCGCGCCCTTAAGATGAAATTGGAAACCCCAGAGGCCTACCTCGGTGTCGCCGAAATGCTGAAATATCAGAGCGAATACGAAGATGCCCTCAAGGCCTACGAAGATTTTGCGCGCGCCTTCCCCAATGACGAGCGTGGCGCTCTGGGAATCGCCTCATGCCGCGATGCGGTCGCATGGCAGAAATCCCTCACACGGTATCAAGTGGGCAACCTAACTTCCTTGAATTCTTCCTCTCACGAGTTCGGAATGACCTTCAGTGGACGCCCCGAAACTTATGAAGAGGTCCTCTTCACCTCCATGCGCGAAGGCGGCATTGGCCGCAAGAAAGACGGCTGGACCGGGGAGCGTTTTTCGGATATATACAGTGCTGAGCGCTTGAATGCGGATGGCAGCTCTCGCAGCAAGCGCAGCCGGGGCCGGGCCCCTAAATCCGACCCTTCCGCGGCGAAAGTGCAGACTTTCTCGGAGCCTGTGCTGCTTCCCGAGGCCATCAATACGGAGGACCACGAAGGCAGCCCTGTTTTTGATCAACGCCGCCGCACCATGTACTTCACGCGGTGTATGGATGTGCGCCGCCAGCAATTGGGATGTGCCATTTATTCAACTCGTAAGGCAGGTTTGACATGGCAAGAACCCCAACTCATTGTGATTGCTGCGGATTCTTCGAAGTCCGTTGGGCATCCGGCCATCAGCCCAGACGACCAGACTTTGTTCTTCGCCGGTGATTTGGACGGATCGGTCAACGGCTCCAAGGACTTGTGGATGGTTAAAGTTGACAAGAAGTCGCGTGGTTGGGGAGAGCCTATCAACCTCGGCAGTTTCGTCAATACCCCGGGGGATGAGCTGTATCCTTTCTTGCACGACGATGGGTACCTCTATTTCGCCTCAAGTGGCCTACCAGGCATGGGCGGATTTGACCTTTTCCGCGTGGAACTCGGTGCCGACGGTATGCCCACAGGCATCCCCGAAAACCTCAAGGCGCCCATCAATAGCCCGGCGGATGATTTTGGCATCCTCTTGCGCCCCGGTGGTCTGCAGGATGGCTACTTTGTGTCCAACCGCGAGGGTGGCCAAGGCGGAGATGACATTTGGACCCTGTATGAAGTGCCCTTGAAATACCGCATTAGTGGAACCCTTGTAAGCTCGAAGGACAACAGCCCACTGGGAGGTGCGGCCGTGAAGATTAGCGGCAACGACGGCTTTAGCCAAGTGGTGCAAACGAGTAAGGACGGATCCTTTGTGTTAGAATCCGACGACTTGAGTGGCGACGTCGTGTACAGTTTCTCCTTTGATAAAAAGAAATTCTTGAATTCTGGGGCACGGGCAAACACCAATGCATTGGCATTGGAGGCGTTCAATTATTTGGAGGCCCAAAACGTCTACATGCACACCGTCGATGTCAAGGCCAAGATGGACCCTATCGAGATCCCCATCGTACTTCCCGATGTATACTTTGCCTTGGCCAAGTGGGACTTGAACGACCAGGCTCGTGCTGCGCTCGATACCGTCGTGAAGACCTTGACGCTCAATCCCAACATCGTCATCGAACTGCGTTCACACACGGACTACCGTGATGTGGATGAGAAAAACGTGGTGCTTTCTCAGCATCGTGCAGACACCTCTGTCAGCTACTTGATTTCACGGGGCATACACCCTGATCGCCTTGTGGCCTTGGGTATGGGTGAGAGCCAGCCCTTTGAGATTCCCCAAGGGTATAAAGGTCTTGGTTCGGACGTCTTCCCTGCAGGCACGCAATTGACGGAACGAAACATCAAGAAGATGTCGGCAGCGCAGCAAGAGGTGGCCAACCAAATCAACCGCCGTACGGACTTCCGTGTCATCCGTGACGACTATGTTCCCCCCGTCGATGAAGCAGCCCTCGCCGCCGCGGCTGAGGAGCAGGCCAAGGAGGATGCCAAGCCCGTGATCGGACAGATGTACACGGTGCAGGAGCGCGATACGTACACCACCATTTGCCGGAACAACAACATTACGATTTCGGACTTGAAGCGTCTGAACGGTGGATTGCGCGGCGTGCGTCCTTTCCCCGGCATGGTGCTCAAGGTAACGGCAAAAGGGGACTACACGGACTATGACAAGACACACCGTCAGGTGGCCGTCGGTGAGTCCTTCAAGTCCATTGCCAAGGAATTGGGCATGAAACCCAAAGACTTGGAGGCCCTGAATCCTGAGTACGAAGACGAGCTACCCGCAGGCACCTACATCCGCATTCAGTAAGCCGAGCATCGTACCTTTGCGGTATGGAGCAAAGCGCACGGTATGCAGGCCGCGGGGTGTCCTCGGGCAAAGAAGAAGTTCATCAAGCCATTGCGCACATTGACAAAGGGCTCTTCCCTAAGGCCTTCTGTAAAATTGTCCCGGATGATTTGACCGGCAGCCCCGAACATTGCTTGGTGATGCACGCTGATGGCGCCGGCACAAAGTCCTCGCTTGCCTATATGTACTGGAAAGAGACGGGTGACCTCTCCGTCTGGCGCGGCATTGCCCAAGACGCCGTCATCATGAACGTGGATGACCTCCTCTGTGTGGGCGCGACGGGACCTATTTTGCTTTCCAGCACCATCGGCCGAAACAAAAACCGCATTCCTGGCGAAGTGATTGCGGCCCTTATTGAGGGAACCGAGTCCGTTTTGGCGGATTTGCGCGCCAACGGCGTCGATATTCGCTCTACAGGAGGCGAGACTGCGGATGTAGGCGACTTGGTTCGAACCATCATTGTGGACAGTACCGTGGTCGCACGTATGCGCCGCGAAGAGGTGATTGATAATGCCGGCATTGCGCCTGGTCAGGTCATCGTGGGCTTGTCTTCCTATGGTCAAGCGAAATACGAGCACGAATACAACGGAGGCATGGGGTCCAATGGACTGACCTCGGCCCGCCACGACGTCTTCCACCACCTTTTGGCGGAGCGCTATCCCGAAAGTTTTGACGCCGAAATCGATCCCTCCTTGGTCTATTCGGGTACCAAATCCTTGACGGATGCCATCGCCGGCAGCCCACTGGACGCCGGCAAACTCGTCTTGTCGCCCACCCGGACCTATGCCCCCATTATAGTGGCGCTCCTCCAGACCCTTCGCCCGCACATCGGGGGAATGGTCCATTGTTCAGGCGGCGCTCAAACCAAGGTGCTGCACTTTGCCACACAAGGCAAGATTATCAAGGACAACCTCTTTCCCATCCCGCCCCTGTTTAAGTTGATTCAATCCGAGTCCAATACATCTTGGCGTGAAATGTACCGGGTGTTCAACATGGGCCACCGCATGGAAATCTATTTGGATCCCGCCCACGCACAGGAGGCCATTCGCATCGCCGAGGAGTTTGGCGTGGCAGCCCAAATTATTGGCCGAGTTGAACCCCATCCTACGCCGGAGGTCCACCTCAAGGCCCCGGATGGCTGGCAGATTTATACCGCCTAAGCCATGGATTTACTCCGGAAGCTCGATGCGATCCACGTGCGCTACGAGGAGGTCAATGACCTACTCATGCAGCCTGAACTTGCCGCGGATCGACAACGCTTTGTCCGACTCCATCGCGAGTTTAAAGACTTGCAGGCCGTGATGGAAGCACGCCAGCGATATGAGGAATTGACGGGCCGATTGGCGGAAGCCAAAGAACTGATTGCCATTGAAAAAGATCCGGAAATGCGCGACATGGCGCACGAGGAACTTTCGGCCATTCAGCCGGCCATCGAAGCCCTGATCACCGAAATCCAGCAACTTCTAATACCCAAAGATCCAGAGGACGCCAAGGACGCCGTGTTGGAAGTTCGCGCAGGCACCGGGGGCGATGAAGCAGGCCTTTTCGCCGGCGAACTCCTGCGCATGTACCTCCGCTTCATCGAAGAGCGCGGTTGGACCTATGAACTCTTGAGCGCGACAGAAGGCTCGGCTGGTGGGTACAAGGAAGCGAGCATTCAAGTTCGGGGGGAAGACGTGTACGGCACCCTAAAATACGAGTCCGGTGTCCACCGGGTGCAGCGCGTACCCGCCACGGAGTCACAAGGGCGCGTCCATACCTCGGCCGCCACGGTGGCTGTCCTGCCGGAAGCGGATGAATTGGACGTGGTAATCCGGGATGTGGACATCCGCAAGGATACCTTCCGCTCGAGTGGAGCAGGAGGGCAGCACGTCAACAAGACGGAATCCGGCGTTCGCTTGACCCACTTTCCCACGGGGTTGGTCGTGGAATGCCAGGACGGCCGCTCCCAGCACCAAAACTATGACCGGGCGCTGACCGTTCTTCGGGCCCGAATTTGGGATCAAGCACGGGCTGCCCAAGATGCGGAAGTGGCCCAGAAACGAAAGACTTTGGTGAGCACGGGAGACCGTTCGGCCAAAATCCGGACGTACAATTTCCCCCAAGGTCGTGTCACCGATCACCGCATTGGTTTGACCCTATACAATTTGACGGAGGTCATGAATGGCCAAGTCGGTAAGTTTATGGATGAATTGCGCATGGCAGAGAATGCGGAGCGCCTCAAAGAAGGAAGTGGAGAATGACACGAGCCCAATTGATTGCCCAAATTCAAGCGAAGAAATCCGTCCTATGCGTCGGATTGGATCCAGACATGGACAAAATGCCGGCGCATTTTCCCCGCACGGCCGAGGGCTTGGCCGATTTTTGCTGTGCCATCATTGATGCCACCGCGCCCTATGCCGTGGCCTACAAACCAAATTTGGCCTTTTTCGAAGCCCTGGGGGTTGGGGGTTGGCAGGCATTGGCTCGGGTGGCCGATCATTTAGGCAGCTACCCCCATCATTTGAGCATTGCCGACGCCAAGCGTGGCGATATTGGCAATACCGCCACGAAGTACGCCCAGGGTATTCTGAATGAACTGGGCTTTGATGCCATCACCGTGGCTCCGTACATGGGCCAGGATAGCTTGCAGCCCTTTGCGCTACCCGGAAAATGGGGCATCGCCTTGGGCCTTACGAGCAACCCCGGGGCCAACGATTTTCAGCTTCAGTCCATGGCTGATGGCCGTCCGCTCTATGCCCATGTCTTGGATGCCTACCGTACATGGATGTCTCCAGAGCAGTGGATGGTCGTCGTCGGTGCGACCCGCCCCGAAGGCCTCGCTTCAGTCCGGGCTCAACTTCCCGAACACTTCTTCTTGGTTCCCGGTGTCGGGGCCCAAGGCGGAACGGTCGAAGAAGTCATGCGCGCTGGGGCGATATCCGGTGATCTGGGCCTTCTGATTAATTCCTCCCGGGGCATTCTCTATGCCAGTGCTGGGGATGATTTTGCGGAAGCTGCGGCCGCCGAGGCAGAGCGCTTGGTGGCGGACATGCAAACCCATTGGCCCGACGAGGTATGAAAAAGCGCATCCTCGTCACGGGAGCGAATGGTCTCTTGGGCCAATCCCTCTTGCATGCGAACCAGGGTCGCTTTGACCTCTGCGCGACCGGTCGTGGGGTGGCTCGAGGCGATTTGCAAGGAGCCGAGTACGAAGTCCTGGATACGACGTCCCCCGAAGACTATGCGCGGGCCTTTGCCGCCTTTCGCCCCGATGTGGTGATCCACGGGGCGGCGATGACCCAAGTAGATGATTGCGAGCTTCAACCGGACCTTTGCCATCAGCTTAATGTGGAGGCGACGGCCCATTGCATTGCGGCCTGCGAAGCAGTTGGGGCGCATCTCATTTTTATCAGCACAGACTTCATTTTTGACGGGACGGCGGGTCCATACTCTGAAGAGGCTCCGGCCCATCCCTTGTCGGTGTATGGGCAATCCAAAGCCGATGCGGAGGCGCTCGTGAGGGCGGCCACCTGTCCGTGGTCCATCGCACGCACCGTGCTCGTCATCGGCTACGTGCCGGGTTTGAGCCGAAGCAACATCATTTTGTGGGCACGTGGGGCTTTTCAACGTGGAGAACGCATTCGCGTGGTCGATGACCAAGTTCGGAGCCCGACATGGTCCATGGATTTAGCGGAAGGATGCTTGCTCATCGCCGAAAAAGGCGCCACGGGCATTTACCACCTTTCCGGCCCGGAAACGATGACGATCTATGCTCTGGTGGAGCGGGTAGCGGCCCATGGCGGCTATGACGCTAGCCTGATGGACCGGGTAGACAGCACCACCTTGGGGCAGCCTGCCAAGCGCCCCCCTATTACGGGCTTTGACATTCGGAAGGCCCAAAAAGATTTAGGCTTCGCCCCCCATACTTTGCAAGAGGTCTTAGATGTGATTCCCTATATTTGAGGGATATCCAAAAAACATGAGTTCAGAAACACAATCATGGGGTTCACGGGTGGGCCTCATCCTCGCTATGGCAGGAAATGCCGTGGGACTAGGAAACTTCCTTCGATTCCCGGTACAAGCCGTCCAAAATGGGGGAGGTACCTTTATCATTCCCTACCTCGTTTGCTTCCTGCTTATGGGTATCCCACTGCTGTGGATTGAATGGTCCTCTGGCCGCTATGGCGGAAAGTCGGGCAACCACTCCACGCCCTTTATCCTTGGCTCGATGGGACGGCGCAAATTCTGGCGCTACTTCGGCGTATTCGGGATTTACACCAACATCGCGGTGGCGGCCTACTATTGCTACATCGAAAGCTGGACGTTGTCCTATGTCTTCCACTCCTTGGCCCAAACTTTTACCGGTATGAGCCAAACGGAGGTGGCGGCCTTCTTTACCACGTATGTGGACATTTCTCAAAACACCCTGGGTATTCCTTACGAAGCGGTTTTCTTCTACGTGCTTTGTCTCGTGCTCAATACCTGGATTCTCTCCAAAGGCTTAAAAGGTGGGGTGGAAAAAGTGGCGAAAATCGGGATGCCTATGCTGATTCTCTTTGGTGTCTTCTTGGCTATTCGCGCCTTGACGCTTGGTACCTCCGGGGCATCAGAGGGATGCTTGGATTGCGATTCCACCCTGGGTCTCAACTTCTTGTGGGAACCGCAATTTGACTCCTTGACCAACTTTAATGTGTGGTTGGCCGCAGCAGGCCAAATCTTCTTCACCCTCTCCGTCGGCATGGGAACGATACATTGCTACGCAGCCTACGTTCGCCCAAAGGATGACATCGCCCTCAATGCGATGACTGCCGGTTGGATGAATGGTTTCGTCGAAATTGTCCTCGGAGCGTCCATTGTGATCCCTATTGCCGTCGGGTATTTGGGACTGGACTGGGTCAAAGAGAATGCCGGATTCTCCATGGCGTTCCAAACCATGCCCTTCCTCTTCGGAAAGTGGGGTGTCGCCTTGGGCACGCTCGCCGGCGTAATGTGGTTTGGCTTGCTCTTCTTTGCGGGCATCACTAGCTCCTTGGCTATGGGCACACCATGGATGGGCTTCATGCAGGATGAATTTGGGTTTAGCATCAAGAAGTCAGCCATCACCTTTGGTATGATCACCTTGGTGATGGGACTGCCTACGGTGTTCTTCTTTAACGAGGGCGTCTTCGACCAATACGATTATTGGGGCGCCACGGTGGGCATTGTCATCTTTGCGCTGGCCGAATCCATTCTCTTCTCATGGATTTTTGGGATCGATAAAGGCTGGGATGAAATCAACGCGGGCTCGGACATCACCCTCCCGCGCATCTACAAACCTATCATTAAGTACATCACGCCCACGATTCTTTTGGTCATTTTCGTGATGAGCCTCATTACTCCCAAGAACAACGACTACGCCAACGCCCTGGAAAATGGCTGGGAGCTCGATGAAGGTTCCATCATCGGGCGGGCTATGAACATGAGCCGTCCCTACAACCGGGAATCCTTTGCGGACCACTTTGAAACCGAGCATGCCGGAGTGGTGGAACTTCAAACTCAGGAAGAAGGCTTCGCGGTGATTGTACATGAAACAGATGCTCCGGAGGAAATCGCCGCCATGTATGTCTTCACCGAGGAGGATCAAGCCCCGATGGTGCGCTCTGGCGAAGTCATTACAGCAGGCCAACCCATCGCGTCGGGATCCTTCTTGAATGATATTTTTTACATTCATCTTGCCCGGTTCATGCTGATCGGCCTATTTGTCTTTATCTGCGCGCTCGTATGGCGTGCCTCTATGAACCGAACACAGAACGAATCATGAGTACAAGCGCTTTTTGGATGATGGTGATCACGCAGGTCACCGTAACCTGCATCACGGGATATTTCTTCTTAAAGGTCCTCCGCACGCCGGCGAAGCCCGAACCTGACTCCTTCGAGGACAACGATTTGGAATGAGGCGAACGGAATGGTTTACCACAATGGCTTGGGCGGGGATTTTCCTCGCCCTTTTCATTTTAAATAGGTACCAACGAAACCGAGAACCTTCCTGGATAGGGTGGGTGGCTTGGGAGGCGGAGGCCGGCCTGGAGGATTCGACCATTTGGCGGGAGCCGCCCCTGTACCGGCGTCAAAACCCTCGTTCCTGGAAGTCCTATGCTCGGGATTCGATGCGCACGGTATCCGTGCCTGCGTTCGTTCGGAGTGATACGGTTTCGGCCAAATGGCTTGCTGGGTATTGGCCGCAGTGGAAAGCGGATCGCTTTATCACGCAAAGAGCACGCTGGGGAGGGATGGATTCGGCCATCGCCGCAAAGGAGGACTGGTTGGACATGCGCTGGAGATGGGAGTGGGTCGTCCCACCGCGTCAGGCCTTGCCCGACTTGGAATTGGAATCGTGGTATGCCCACCCGCTTTGGCGCTCGGCCCAAATTCAATCTGTTCACCGCTATCAATCGCGCATTCGCCCCTTGCGCACTTGGGAAGAGGTCTTTGCCTTGGCCCCCTTTGATTCGGTACAGCAGAGCTGGATCCCGAAGTACTTCCTTCTTCGCGCGCCGGGAAATTGAGATAGAGGATAGGGGCGTGTGGGAATTTGCACTACATTTGCCACCCTAAAGAAAGGAGGTGACTCAAGTATGTTAGTTATTCAAGTTAAAGAAGGAGAAGGCATCGACCGCGCGCTCAAGCGTTACAAGCGGAAGTTTGACCGTACGCAGACGATGCGCCAATTGCGCAAGCGCCAAGCGTTTACCAAACCCTCCATTTCCCGTCGCGAAGAATTTATCAAAGCGGCCTACGTGCAGAATTTGCGCATCAAGGAAGCCGAATAATCCGGTTCCCTATTCGATACTGCCCCGAGAAGTTCTATCTTCTCGGGGCTTTTTTTTGATCCGTCCCTCATGCTTGAATCCTATGCTGAATACCTCGCCCTCGAGCGGCGCCTGTCCCCCGCGACGGTGGAGGCCTATGTTTCGGACATGGGCCAATGGGTGGTGTTCTTGGAATGGCATGTCGGCCTGGAGGACCTTCTCGAGGCCGACCGAAGCCACGTACGGGCCTGGGTCGCCAACATGGTTGATCGGGGCATGGATGCGCGTTCCGTCAACCGCAAGCTCTCGACCTTGCGTTCATTCTATCGGTTTGCCGAGCAGTCCGCCGGGGCGGCACGCAATCCGGCGCTGGGCATTCCGGCGCTCAAGGAAAAAAAGCGCTTAGTTCGTGCGCTGACTACCGATGAAGTGGAAGCCCTGCTAGATCCCAACCTCTTCCCTGCTACCCGGGAAGGCCAGCGCGATCAATTCTTGCTCTTTACCCTGTATGCGTTTGGACTGCGACGGGCGGAGTTGATCGGCCTTAAGCACAGCGACGTGGATGTGCGAGAAGGCACGATTCGGGTGGTGGGCAAGCGAAACAAAGAACGTCAGTTGCCCGTGCTGCCTGCCTGGGCGGAGGCCTATGGCGCATATCTGCTCGTGTGGCCCTTGCTGGGGCCGAGTGCTCCCGTTTTTTCCTCGGATTCGGGAAAATCCTTGTCTCCAAGGCTTGTATACCGCGTCGTTCATTCGTATCTTCAAGGGACTAGCACCGTCGAGACAAAGAGTCCGCACATCTTGCGGCATACGTTTGCCACGCATTTGCTAGACATGGGAGCAGATCTATCTGCGATTCGCAGCCTCTTGGGTCACGCGAATTTGTCGGCCACGCAGATATACACGCATGCTTCCATGGAGCAGTTAAAGCGTGTATATCATCAATCGCATCCCAAAGGCCGATAGGGTGCAGGTAAAATTCTTGTCTCATGAATGTTGCAGTCCATTCCGTTCACTTCAAAGCCAGCGAGCGCCTTCTTTCCTACATCCAGTCCAAAGTAGAAACGGTCACCAAGGTCTCGAACCGCGTATCCGCAGCCACGGTCTTCTTGCGCTTGGACAACAACCACATGCATGAAAACAAGATTGCCGAAGTATGCATTCATCTACCTGGCAAGGAAGTAGTGGTGAAAAAGGAGGCCAAGACCTTTGAGAAATCGGTGAGTTTAGCCATGTTGGCACTCCGCCGAATCGTCAAGCGCAGCAAGGGGAAAAACTTGTCTGCGAAAAAGCGTTAGAGACCGCTTGTAGACATCCTTTTATTTTCTACATTTGCAGTCCGTTTGAAAATAGCGGGAAAGCTGCTATGCAGCAACGTTCTTTTTTGACGCACTGCTTGGGACCGCTTGTCCTTTACTTTTTGCCAGCATAGCTCAGTTGGTAGAGCTACTGATTTGTAATCAGTAGGTCGGGGGTTCGAGTCCCTCTGCTGGCTCGAAGCTCAACCAAGCATTACGTCAATCTTTTAGGGCATATCAAATTTGGGAGTGTCGCATAGTGGCTATTGCAGCAGACTGTAAATCTGTCGTCGGAAGACATCGTTGGTTCGAGTCCATCCACTCCCACAACACAAACGCGGAAGTAGCTCAGTTGGTAGAGCATCAGCCTTCCAAGCTGAGGGTCGCGGGTTCGAACCCCGTCTTCCGCTCATGACACATCAGCCGATGTAGCTCAGGGGTAGAGCGTTTCCTTGGTAAGGAAAAGGTCAGGGGTTCAATTCCCCTCATTGGCTCAATCAACGACTTCTTTCTTTGGGTTCAATCACTTAATCTTAAAACAAATGGCAAAGGAGAATTTCGTGCGGAACAAGCCGCACTTGAATATCGGTACCATCGGTCACGTTGACCACGGTAAAACAACCCTGACGGCCGCCATCACTACGGTATTGGCGAATGCAGGTCTTTCTAAGGCGCGTAGCTTCGATTCTATCGACGCAGCTCCTGAAGAAAAAGAGCGTGGTATCACGATCAACACAGCTCACGTAGAGTATGAAACGGCTGCCCGCCACTATGCTCACGTGGATTGCCCTGGTCACGCTGACTATGTAAAGAACATGGTAACGGGTGCTGCCCAAATGGACGGCGCAATCTTGGTTGTGGCTTCTACGGACGGTCCTATGCCTCAGACCCGCGAGCACATCCTTTTGGCTCGCCAGGTTGGTGTACCCCGTATCGTGGTGTTCATGAACAAAGTGGACATGGTCGACGACGAGGAACTCCTCGAGTTGGTTGAAATGGAAATCCGTGACTTGTTGACTTTCTACAAGTATGACGGCGACAACACGCCTGTGATCCAAGGTTCGGCCCTCGGTGGTTTGAACGGTGAGCAGAAGTGGGTAGACACCATCATGGAGTTGATGAACTCTGTTGATGCGTGGATCGAGGAGCCAGAGCGCGAAATCGACAAGCCTTTCTTGATGCCTATCGAAGACGTATTCACCATCACGGGTCGTGGAACGGTTGCTACCGGTCGTATCGAAACGGGTGTTGCCTTGACTGGTGACGCAGTGGATATCATCGGTTTCGGTGACGAGAAATTGACTTCTACCGTTACAGGTGTTGAAATGTTCCGTAAGATCTTGGATCGCGGTGAAGCAGGTGACAACGTAGGTCTGTTGTTGCGCGGTATCGACAAGGCGGACATCCGCCGCGGTATGGTAGTCTGCAAGCCAGGTTCACAGAAGCCTGCTAGCAAATTCAAGGCTGAGGTCTACATCTTGAAGAAGGAAGAAGGTGGTCGCCACACTCCTTTCCACAACAAGTACCGTCCCCAGTTCTACCTCCGTACGACAGACGTTACGGGCGAAATCATGCTCCCCGCTGGAGTTGAGATGGTTATGCCTGGTGACAACTTGTCTATCGACGTAAACTTGATCGCTCCCGTTGCTGTTAGCAAGGGTCTCCGCTTCGCTATCCGCGAAGGTGGTCGCACCGTAGGTGCTGGTCAAGTTACCGAGATCATCGGGTAATTGTACATCAAAGAAGGAAGTAAGGTATCCCGGATTTTCCGGGATGCCTTTTTCCATCTACGGGTGTAGTTCAAGGGTAGAATAGTGGTCTCCAAAACCATTGATGGGAGTTCGAATCTCTCCACCCGTGCAATCAACGTTTAACCTAGGGAATCCCATGGAAACTATTCGTCAATATCTCAAAGACTCCTACTCCGAGTTCATGCACCGCGTGACTTGGCCTACATGGATCAGCTTGCAAAAGAGCACCCTTGTGGTGATTGCGGGTTCGTTGGTTTTTGCTTTGGCCATTTTTGCCATGGACAAAGTGATTACCCAAGTGTTTGACTTCGTTTATACCCTCTTTGCTTAATCTGATGAGTGTAAACGAAGGAATGAAATGGTATGTGGTTCGGGCTATTAGTGGCCAGGAAACCAAGACCAAGCATTACATTGAGACGGAGATGGCCCGTACGGGCATGTCTGACTTGTTGGGTCAAGTATTGATTCCAACCGAAAAAGTGTACCAAATCCGCAACGGCAAGAAAGTGCTCAAGGAGCGCAATTTCTTCCCAGGTTACATCATGGTGGAAGCCGTGTTGACTGGTGAGTTGGTTCACACCCTCAAAAATATCCCCGGCGTCATTGGTTTCTTGGGTGAGACCAAAGGCGGCGAACCCACTCCCTTGCGTCTCAGCGAAGTCAATCGCATGTTGGGCAAGGTCGACGAATTGGCGGAATCGGCCGAGCAGGTTTCGATTCCCTTCGTTTTGGGCGAATCAGTCAAGGTTATCGACGGTCCTTTCCGCGATTTCGTTGGCTCTATTGAAAAAATTCACGAAGACAAGCGCAAGCTGGAAGTGATGGTCAAAATTTTTGGCCGCCGCACGCCGCTTGAGCTCAGCTTCATGCAAGTCGAAAAAGAAAGTTAAAACGGTGTGAGCTCCCGTCCGTTCTGAAGCAGAGCTTCCAACTGCGAACGAACACAACAAGCTGTCAAATAAAGCAAATACGAACAACAGAATATGGCGAAAGAAATCAGTGCGATGATCAAGCTGCAAGTTCGTGGTGGTGCCGCAAACCCTTCACCTCCCGTAGGTCCTGCCTTGGGTGCGAAGGGTGTCAACATCATGGAATTCTGCAAGCAGTTCAATGCACGTACGCAGGAAAAGCAAGGCAAGCTGTTGCCCGTTGTTATTACGGTATACACAGACAAGTCTTTTGATTTCATCGTAAAGCAACCCCCAGTGGCTGTTCAATTATTGGAAGCGGCGAAGCTTAAGAGCGGATCCGGAGTACCTAACCGCGAGAAAGTCGGTAAGGTTACTTGGGCTCAAGTTCAAGCGATTGCTGAAGATAAAATGGTAGACCTGAATTGCTTCACAATGGACTCGGCGATGTCAATGGTCGCGGGAACGGCTCGAAGCATGGGCTTAACCGTAACCGGAACGAAACCGAGCAACAATTAATCCTCAGAATCATGGCAAAATTGACAAAAAAGCAAAAGGCCGCTGAGGATAAAATTGTTCCCGGCAAATTGTATTCTTTGGATGAGGCGTCTGCCTTGGTCAAAGAAGTGAGCACCACCAAATTTGATGGATCTGTCGACTTGGCAGTCCGTTTGGGCGTAGATCCCCGTAAAGCCAATCAAATGGTTCGCGGTGTGGTTAGCCTTCCAAACGGTACAGGTAAGTCCATCCGTGTTTTGGCCTTGGTAACTCCTGATAAGGAGGCTGAAGCGAAAGAAGCGGGTGCAGACTTCGTCGGTATGGACGAGTACTTGGATAAAATCAAGGGCGGATGGACGGACATCGATGTCATCATCACCGTTCCCGCTGCGATGGGCAAACTCGGTCCCTTGGGCCGTGTTCTCGGCCCCCGTGGATTGATGCCCAACCCCAAGTCTGGTACGGTCACCATGGATGTAGCCAAAGCGGTTGCAGAAGTGAAGGCTGGTAAAATTGACTTTAAGGTGGACCGTTATGGCATCGTACACGCCGGAATCGGCAAGGTGTCTTTCACAGCCGAGGCAATCAAGGAAAATGCGGATGAAGTCATCAAGACTTTGGTTCGTTTGAAGCCTACCTCTGCCAAGGGTACCTATATCAAGAGCATCACATTGAGCCCTACCATGGGCCCTGGTGTTCCCGTTGAAGCGAAAAACGCCTAATGCGATAGTCCTATGACCCGCGAAGAAAAGAATCAACTCATCGAAGATCTCACCGCTGCGCTAGAATCTACCGCAACGGTGTACATCACGGACATTGCCGGATTGGATGCAGAAAACACGAGCAACTTGCGTCGTGCCTGCCACAAAGCCGACATCAAAATGACCGTGGTCAAGAACGCCCTCTTGAAGAAGGCCATGGAGCGCTCCACCAAGGATTTTGGTGAGCTCTCGGACGTCCTCAAGGGCAACTCAAGCATCATGATGGCTGAGGCAGGCAATGCCCCCGCTAAATTGATCAAGGAATTCCGCAAGAAGAGCCCAAAGCCCATCTTGAAGGGAGCCTATGTCGAGGAAGCCATTTTCATTGGCGACACTCAGCTTGATGCATTGACCAGCTTGAAGTCGAAGAACGAATTGATTGGGGACGTTATCCTGTTGTTGCAGAGCCCAATCAAGAATGTTGTTTCGGGCCTCCAGGCTGGCAGTGGTCAAACCATCGCTGGTTTGATCAAGGCGCTGGAAGAGCGCAATTCCTAACCCCTGTACGCACTCACGCTTCCAACTACGTGCATTTTAATTAGAAATCTCAAACTCAACCAAAATGGCTGATATCAAAAACCTCGGAGACTCTTTGGTCAACCTGACCGTGAAAGAAGTTAATGAACTCGCAAACTACCTCAAAGAAGAATACGGCATCGAGCCCGCTGCTGCGGCTGTAGCTGTAGCTGCTCCCGCTGCTGGCGGTGGCGAAGCTGCTGCTGAAGAGAAATCTTCTTTCGACGTAATCCTTAAGAGCGCTGGCGCTTCTAAGTTGGCCGTCGTGAAGGTCGTTAAAGAATTGACTGGACTTGGCTTGAAAGAAGCGAAGGACGCCGTTGATGCTGCTCCTGCTCCTATCAAGGAAGGCGTTAGCAAAGACGAAGCAGAAGCCCTCAAGAAGCAACTTGAAGAGGCTGGTGCTGAAGTAGAGCTCAAGTAAGAGCCCTGTCAACCACTCAGGTTTAGGCCCTTGAAACGCTGTTTCAAGGCCTAAACCTTTTCGTATTTCAAATCATATTCATCAATCTGTCGAGCTCCATGGCGCACGTTCAATCGCGAATCAATTTCTCCTCAACCTTCGCACAGGCGGATTGCCCGGATTTTCTTGATATCCAAATCAAGTCGTTCCGGGATTTTTTTCAGATCGATACCAAACCGGAAAATCGGTCGAATGAAGGCTTGTTTAAGACCTTCAATGAAAACTTCCCCATTACGGATTCCCGCAACCAGTTTGTACTGGAATTCATTGATTATTTCGTAGATCCCCCCCGTTACAGCGAGATGGAATGCATCGAGCGCGGGCTGACCTACAGCGTACCTCTCAAGGCACGTCTCAAGCTTTACTGTACGGACCCCGAACACGAGGACTTTGAAACCATCGTCCAGGATGTGTACTTGGGAACCATTCCCTACATGACCCCACGCGGTACGTTCATTGTGAACGGAGCCGAGCGTGTAATTGTTTCCCAGCTGCACCGTTCGCCCGGTGTCTTCTTTGGCCAAAGCTTCCACGCGAACGGCACCAAGTTGTACTCGGCACGTGTCATCCCCTTCAAGGGTAGCTGGATTGAATTTGCTACGGACATCAACAACGTCATGTACGCGTACATCGACCGGAAAAAGAAGTTGCCCGTAACCACTCTTTTCCGCGCGATCGGATACGAACGCGACAAGGACATCTTGGAGATTTTTGACCTAGCCGAAGAAGTGAAAGTTTCAAAGGCAGGCCTCAAGCGCACAGTCGGCCGCAAATTGGCGGCGCGTGTCTTGAAGAGCTGGATCGAAGACTTCGTGGATGAAGATACCGGAGAAGTTGTATCCATCGAACGCAACGAGGTGATCCTCGATCGCGACACCATCCTGGAGAAGGAGCATGTCGACATGATCTTGGAGGCGGAAGTTGCGACGATTTTGTTGCATAAAGAAGATATTATTGAGGGAGAATACTCCATCATTTACAATACGTTGCAGAAGGACCCCACGAACTCGGAAATCGAGGCCGTGGAGCACATCTACCGTCAACTGCGCAATGCTGAACCACCGGATGAGGAGACCGCGCGGGGCATCATTGACAAACTTTTCTTCTCCGAGCAGCGCTATAGCTTGGGTGAAGTAGGCCGGTACCGCTTGAACAAGAAACTCAATCTCGAAATCGAGAAGGAGAAGCAGGTATTGACCAAGCAGGACATCATCTCGATCATCAAGTATTTGATTGAGTTGATCAACTCAAAGGCCGAGATTGACGACATCGACCACTTGTCTAACCGCCGTGTTCGTACGGTAGGTGAGCAAATGGCCAATCAATTTGGTGTGGGCTTAGCCCGCATGGCTCGTACCATCCGTGAGCGAATGAACGTGCGCGACAACGAGGTATTCACGCCAATCGACCTGATCAACGCCAAGACCTTGAGTTCAGTGATCAATTCCTTCTTTGGAACAAATCAGCTGAGCCAATTCATGGACCAGACAAACCCCTTGTCTGAAATCACGCACAAGCGCCGTCTGTCCGCTCTCGGACCCGGTGGTTTGAGCCGCGAACGCGCCGGCTTCGAAGTTCGTGACGTCCACTACACTCACTACGGACGCCTTTGCCCCATTGAAACGCCAGAAGGACCCAACATCGGTTTGATTTCTTCTCTCTGTGTCTACGCGAAGGTGAACAGCATGGGCTTCATCGAAACACCCTACCGCGAAGTAGAGGACGGTCAAGTGAAATTGAGCTCTGCTCCCTTGTACCTCTCTGCCGAGGAAGAGGAGGCGAAAGTCATTGCTCAGGCGAATGCCCCATTGAACCAAAATGGCACGTTTGTCAACGATCGAATCAAAGCACGCGACGAGGGCGATTTCCCCGTTGTAGAGCCCGCGAAAGTCGATTTGATGGACGTAGCCCCCAACCAGATCGCTTCGATTTCGGCTTCTTTGATTCCGTTCTTGGAGCACGACGACGCCAACCGTGCTTTGATGGGATCAAACATGATGCGCCAGGCGGTGCCCTTGCTCCGCCCCGAGGCCCCGATTGTGGGAACCGGATTGGAACGTCAAGTGGCCCACGACTCGCGCGTTTTGGTGAATGCGGAAGGGCCTGGTACGGTTCGCTACGTGGACGCCAATGAAATTGTGATCGAATACGATCGCACGGAGGACGAAGAATTGGTCAGCTTCGAGCCGGCCACAAAGTCCTACCCATTGACCAAATTCTTGAAGACCAACCAAAGCACCACGATCAACTTGAAGCCGATTGTTTCGGCGGGAGAGCGCGTGGACTTGGGCCAGGTTCTTTGTGAGGGTTATGCCACACAAGGCGGTGAATTGGCTTTGGGCCGCAACTTATTGGTGGCCTTTATGCCTTGGAAGGGGTACAACTTCGAGGATGCGATCGTGATCAACGAGCGCGTTGTCCGCGAAGACATCTTTACCTCCATCCACATCGACGAATACACACTCGACGTGCGCGACACCAAGTTGGGCATGGAGGAATTGACCGCCGATATCCCCAACGTGAGTGAAGAAGCGACGAAAGACTTGGACGAAAACGGTATTATCCGTGTCGGAGCTGAAGTCAATCCGGGCGACATCCTCATTGGTAAAATCACGCCAAAAGGGGAAAGCGACCCTTCTCCAGAAGAGAAACTCTTGCGTGCCATCTTTGGTGACAAAGCGGGTGACGTGAAAGACGCTTCCTTGAAGGCCTCTCCCTCTTTGAGTGGAGTGGTGATCGACAAAAAGCTCTTCAGCCGCAGCATGAAGGACAAGCGCCAGCGTGTTCGCGACAAGGAGGAATTGGAAGCGTTGGATTTGGAATTCGCCACCCAGTTGGAGGAGATCCGCACCACCTTTATTGAGAAGTTGGCCAAATTAGTCAGCGGCAAGACCGCCCAAGGCGTGACCAACGACTTGAACGAAGAGGTGATCCCCAAAGGCACCAAGTTCACCTTGAAAGTGCTGAATGCGGTAGAAGACTACACGCACCTGACGGGCGGAACCTGGACCACGGACGATGAGAAGAATAAACTCATCGACAATCTGCTCCACAACTACAAGATCAAGGTGAGCGATGTCGCCGGTGTACACCGCCGACGCAAATTCACGATCAGCGTAGGAGACGAATTGCCTGCAGGTATCGTGAAGATGGCCAAAGTGATCATCGCTAAAAAGCGCAAGCTGAAAGTAGGTGATAAGATGGCAGGTCGCCACGGAAACAAGGGTATCGTTGCCAAGATTGTACGTCAGGAAGACATGCCTTTCTTGGAGGACGGAACACCCGTGGATATCGTCTTGAACCCGCTTGGTGTACCTTCTCGTATGAACATCGGTCAGATCTATGAGACCGTGTTGGGTTGGGCTGGTCTGAAGACGGGTCAGAAATTCTCAACGCCGATTTTCGACGGAGCAACCTTGGATGAAATCACCCAGCACACGGAAGCCGCAGGCATCCCCATGTTCGGACACACGCAATTGTATGATGGCGGTTCCGGCGAGGCGTTTGACCAAAAGGCGACGGTAGGGGTCATCTATATGTTAAAACTCGGCCACATGGTGGACGATAAGATGCACGCACGTTCTATTGGACCGTACTCTCTGATCACACAGCAGCCGCTGGGTGGTAAGGCACAGTTTGGTGGACAGCGTTTTGGTGAGATGGAAGTTTGGGCTTTGGAAGCGTTTGGCGCCTCCAACATCCTGCGTGAAATCTTGACGGTGAAGTCGGATGACGTCGTTGGACGTGCGAAGACCTACGAAGCCATTGTGAAGGGCGACCGGATGCCTGAACCAGGTATTCCTGAATCCTTCAATGTCTTGCTCCATGAGTTGCAAGGCCTTGGCTTGAAAGTATCCTTAGACTAATCCGACCCTTCGGGAACCTCATTTAGAATACCATGCGAAAAATCGAACAGCAAACCTCAGGCAGCTTCAACTCCATCACCATTGGATTGGCTTCTCCTGAATTCCTTTTGGAGCGCTCCAGCGGTGAAGTGCTGAAGCCCGAAACGATCAACTATCGCACCCACAAACCCGAGCGCGACGGCTTGTTCTGTGAGCGCATTTTCGGTCCTGTGAAGGATTTCGAATGTGCTTGCGGTAAATACAAGCGCATCCGCTACAAGGGCATCGTGTGTGACCGTTGTGGTGTGGAAGTGACGGAGAAGAAAGTACGCCGTGAGCGCATTGGCCACATCAACTTGGTGGTGCCTGTAGCGCACATCTGGTACTTCCGTTCCTTGCCCAACAAGTTGGGATACCTTTTGGGTATTCCCACCAAGAAATTGGACATGATCATTTATTACGAGCGCTATATCGTCATTCAGACGGGTGAGGCGGTCGATAATGAAGGCAATCCTTTTGAGCACATGCAGTTCTTGACCGAAGAGGAGTACCTCGACGCCCAAGACCGCTTGCCCATGGAGAACCAATACCTGGATGACAACGATCCCAACAAGTTCATCGCCAAAATGGGCGCGGAGGCTATGTTGATGTTGCTTCAGCGTTTGGACTTGGATGCCATGTCATACGATTTGCGCGACCGCGCGAACCGTGAGACCTCTCAACAACGTAAGCAAGAGGCATTGAAGCGTCTACAAGTGGTGGAAGCCATGCGCGACGCCAATGTGCGCTTGGAGAACAAGCCCGAGTGGATGATCATCAAGGTGGTCCCCGTTATCCCGCCCGAATTGCGCCCCTTAGTGCCCTTGGATGGTGGACGTTTCGCGACCTCGGATTTGAACGATCTCTACCGCCGTGTGATCATCCGCAACAACCGTTTGAAGCGTTTGTTGGAGATCAAGGCACCTGAAGTGATTTTGCGCAACGAAAAGCGCATGCTTCAAGAGTCGGTCGACAGCTTGTTTGACAATACCCGCAAAGCCAGTGCGGTCAAGACGGAAAGCAACCGTCCCTTGAAGTCCTTGAGCGATAGCTTGAAGGGCAAGCAGGGTCGTTTCCGCCAAAACCTCTTGGGTAAGCGTGTGGACTATTCGGCACGTTCGGTCATCGTTATCGGACCTGACTTGAAGCTCCACGAGTGTGGTCTTCCCAAGGACATGGCTGCTGAGCTCTACAAGCCGTTTATCGTTCGCAAGTTGATTGAGCGCGGAATCGTGAAAACGGTGAAGTCTGCGAAGAAAATCATCGACAAGCGCGAAGCGGTTGTGTGGGATATCTTGGAAAACGTGATGAAGGGCCACCCCGTTCTTCTGAACCGTGCTCCGACGCTTCACCGCCTGGGTATCCAGTCCTTCCAGCCCAAGATGATCGAGGGTAAGGCTATTCAGCTGCACCCCTTGACCTGTACGGCCTTCAACGCGGATTTTGACGGTGACCAAATGGCTGTGCACTTGCCCTTGGGCCCTGCCGCAATCTTGGAAGCCCAAATCTTGATGTTGGCCTCGCACAATATCTTGAATCCGGCCAACGGATCACCTATCACGGTCCCTTCACAAGACATGGTCTTGGGTCTGTACTACATGACCAAGGCCAAGCGCAACCTACCCGGAGATCCCGTCAAGGGCGAAGGCATGACCTTCTACTCCGCGGAGGAAGTGAACATTGCATACAATGAAAAGCGCGTAGACCTCAACGCCATTGTGAAAGTGCGTACCCTCGTGGACGGCGACAATGGAGAATTGGTTTACAAAGTGATTGAAACCAGCGTCGGCCGCGTCCTTTTCAACCAAGTGGTTCCCAAGGAGGTCGGCTTCATCAATGAATTGTTGACGAAGAAGGCATTGCGTGAAATCATTGCGCGCATCTTGACCCGCACGGACGTACCCCGTACTGCGAAGTTCTTGGATGACATGAAAGATTTGGGTTACTCCAACGCCTTCCGCGGTGGATTGTCCTTCTCTTTGGGTGACATTCAGGTTCCTGAGATCAAGACCAGCCTCATTACAGATGCCAACACAGAAGTGGAGAGCATTTTGATGAACTACAACATGGGTCTGATCACGAACAACGAACGATACAACCAGGTCATTGACGTTTGGACCAACGCGAACGCGCGTTTGACTCAAGCTGCGATGAACCAATTGATCAATGACCGCCAAGGATTCAACCCCATCTACATGATGTTGGATTCAGGAGCCCGTGGATCGAAAGAGCAGATTCGTCAGCTCTCCGGTATGCGTGGTTTGATGGCCAAGCCTCAGAAGTCCGGTTCATCGGGTGGTGAGATCATTGAAAACCCAATTATCTCAAACTTTAAAGAGGGACTCTCCATCTTGGAGTACTTCATTTCTACGCACGGTGCCCGTAAGGGTCTGGCGGATACGGCCTTGAAGACGGCTGACGCGGGTTACTTGACCCGTCGTCTCCACGACGTCGCTCAAGACGTGATCGTGAATGAAGACGACTGTGGAACGCTTCGCGGTCTGGAAATCCAGGCTTTGCGCAAGAACGAAGAAGTCGTTGAAACATTGAAGGAGCGCATTGCAGGCCGAGTATCCTTGGCCAACGTAATCAATCCTTTGACCGGTGAAGTGTATGTACGTACGGGTGAGATGATCTCTGACATCATTGCGGACAAGATTGAAGAGAGCCCCATTGAAACGGTAGAAGTTCGTTCACCCTTGACTTGTGAAAGCAAGCGCGGTATCTGTGCGAAATGCTACGGCCGCAATTTGGCCACAGCCAAAGGCGTGCAAACGGGTGAAGCTGTAGGTGTTCTCGCCGCCCAATCCATTGGTGAGCCGGGAACACAGTTGACGCTTCGTACCTTCCACGTGGGTGGTACGGCCGGTAACGTTTCGGAAATCAGCAGCTTGATGGCCAAATTCGATGGCATCCTCGAATACGAGGAGGTTCGTACGGTCGCCAGCGAAGGAGCGGACGGTGAGAAAGCGGAAATTGTCATCGGACGTACGGGCGAAATGCGCGTGGTTGATGCCAAGACCGGCATTGCAGTCATGACTGCCAATATTCCTTACGGTTCAACCCTCCTTGTGAAGGGTGGATCCAAAGTGAAGAAAGGCGACGTGATTTGTACGTGGGACCCCTATAATGCGGTCATCATCTCCGAGCATACAGGTAAGATTGCGTACATGGACATCGTTCAAGGTGTGACGTACAAGGTCGAAATCGACGAGCAAACTGGTTTCCAAGACAAAGTCATCTCTGAAAGCCGCAACAAGAAGCTGGTTCCCATGCTTCAAGTTGTGGACAAGAAAGGCAACGAAATCAAGCATTACACCCTGCCTGTCGGCGCACACCTGATGGTAGACGAAGGCGAGGACATCAAGTCTGGTAAGGTGTTGGTTAAGATCCCACGTAAGGGAGCGAAGTCTGGTGACATCACCGGTGGTCTTCCCCGTGTGACAGAATTGTTTGAAGCACGTAACCCATCGAACCCAGCTGTCGTGGCCGAGATTGATGGCACCGTGTCCTACGGTAAGATCAAGCGCGGTAACCGTGAAATCATGATCGAAAGCCGTACCGGTGAGCAGCGCAAGTACTTGATCAACTTGTCCAAGCAAATCTTGGTACAAGAAAACGATTTTGTTCGGGCTGGATCCCCCTTGAGCGATGGAGCGATTACCCCTGCCGATATTTTGGCCATTCAAGGTCCGACGGCGGTTCAGGAGTACCTCGTGAATGAAATTCAAGAAGTTTACCGTCTTCAGGGCGTGAAGATCAACGACAAGCACTTTGAGGTGATTGTTCGTCAGATGATGCGCAAAGTGGAGATTGTGGATGGGGGCGACACGTCCTTCTTGGAAGGCCACTTGGAGCACACCATTGACTTCATCAACGAAAACGACCGCATCTTCGATAAGAAGGTGGTGGAAGATGCCGGCGACAGCGAAACACTGAAGCCAGGTATGATGATTTCTTCTCGCCGCTTGCGCGATGAGAATTCTCTGTTGAAGCGTGCCGACAAGGCCTTGGTTCAAGCGCGTGACGCACAGTCTGCGACGGCCAAGCTCATCTTGCAGGGTATCACGCGTGCATCATTGCAAACGAAGTCATGGGTATCTGCGGCGTCGTTCCAGGAGACCACCAAAGTATTGAACGAAGCAGCCATCGCTGCGAAGGTCGACACCTTGGATGGTTTGAAGGAAAACGTCATCGTGGGTCACCGCATCCCCGCCGGAACAGGCCTCAAGCGCTACTACACGTCTGTAGTAGGCAGCAAGGACGAATACGAGCAAATGATGTCGAGCCAAGCCGTGGATGTTGAATCAGCGGAATAATCGGATATGAGCACAGAGCCCGAAAACCAATTGCAGATTGAGCTTTCGCCTGAAATGGCGGAGGGTATCTACAGCAATTTGGCGGTCATCAATCACTCGCCCTCAGAGTTTGTTCTGGACTTCATTCAAATGATGCCCGGACTTCCCAAGGCGCGCGTGAAGGCACGGGTCATTCTGACTCCCCAACATGCCAAGCGCTTGATTCGCGCGATGGAAGAAAATGTGCAGCGCTTTGAAGCGAGCCATGGAGCCATCACGGAAACAGAGCAACCGCATGTCCCCATTCAGTTTGGGGGTCCAACGGGACAAGCATAAAACGAAGAAAGCCGCCCGAAGGGGCGGCTTTTTTTATGGCATCCAATAGGGCAAGCGGGTTGGTGCCGAACAGGGGGCCCGTTACCCTTATTCGTGGTCGAAAAATCCGTCCAAAATCATGGCAATGCCGCGCACTGCAAAGGCGGCCGCTGAAAACATCATGACAACAATGAACGCGGTCCAGCCCCAGGCGCCTTCCCGCAAGGCCGGCGCACCGATCCAATAGTAAAAGGCGGGACCCGCAAAGAGGAAGGGGAAAGCAATGGACAAGAAGATCAAGCCTTTGACCAGTTTCTGCTTATTGGAGGAAGGACGTTCTGCACTCATGGCTATGAAGGTATGGCGTGGCGAATGGCGCGGCAAGCTTGCTGAAGTTCTTCTTCAGAAATAGACAAGGGCGGTGCCAAGCGAAGGGCTTGATTCTCGAATAAAAACCAATCCGTGAGGAGGCCTTGTTGAATGAGGGCTTGCTGGACGGAAAGCACGCGGTCAAAATCCCCAAGGGGAAGAGCGAGAAGCAGCCCTTGGCCTGAAAGGCTACCCGTTACACTGAGGTGCGAGAGTTCGCGGCGCAGGAGGGATTCCTTCGCGGCCACTTCCTCGATCCACCCTTCCCGTTGCAACACGTGAAAGGCCGCCCATCCCGCCGCACAACTAACCGGATGCCCCCCAAAGGTGGTGAGGTGCCCGAGCATGGGATTTTGGGCGAGGCTCTGCATTTTTTCGCCTGAAGCAATAAAGGCCCCTAAGGGCATTCCACCACCTAGGGCTTTACCGAGGCATAGGATGTCCGGAGTGATTCCCACCCCTTGGTGCGCAAAGAGATGCCCCGACCGACCGAATCCTGTTTGAATTTCATCGACAATGAGCAGGGCGCCTACGGCGCGACAGCGGTCTTGGAGGGCGGATAGATAGGCGGGAGGAACCGGCTTGTATCCCGATTCGGCCTGAATGATTTCGACCACGACCGCGGCGGTGCGTGGGGTGATGTGTTCTAAGGCGGAGGCATCTGCCCACGGCAGGATGCGGTGGTCAGGAAGCAAGGGTCGATAGGCCCGTTTGAAGGTTTCGTCGCCCATGGCTGAGAGTGCGCCTTGGGTTGAGCCGTGGTAGCTGCCTTGAAATGAACAGATTTCGGTACGTCCGGTCCAGCGCTTGGCCAATTTGAAGGCGCCCTCGATGGCCTCCGCCCCGGAATTTCCCCAATACACGCAATCCAATGAAGGGTCTAGGGTGGAACAGAGGGCCTGGGCATAGCCGACTTGAGGCTGTTGGATGTACTCCCCATAGACCATCAGGTGCATGTAGTCCGCAGCTTGTTTTTGGACGGCAGCGACGACCTCGGGATGGCTATGGCCAATGTTGGAAACGCCAATGCCCGAAATGAAATCCATGTAGGCGCGGCCTTCCGCATCGTACAGAAATACCCCTTCCGCCCGGCTAAAAGCCAAAGCCAAGGGGGATTCCGTCGTGGGGGCGATGTGACGCAAAAAAAGTTGCCGGAGGTCCATGGGCCAAAGGTAGGAAAGCCCCGAGGGTTTGCACCGACGGGGCTATGGAAAAGGGGATCCCTCGTGGTTAGAATCCGCGCTGCGGACCCGGCCCGCCTGGACGGCGTCCACCCGAGCCCGGAGGAGGGCCTTCAGGGCCGCCCGGACGCCCGCCTCCGGAACGTCCCTCGCGAAGTCGCTCGTTCAAGCGTCGCTGAAATTCGCGCTCTGCGCGGTAGTAGGCGAGCACCTTGTGGGCGGGGAGGATTTCCAAGAATTTCTTTTGGTATTTTTTCCGGATGGCTTCCCGCTTTTCGGCGGTGGCTTCCATGGATTTGAGCACCTTTAGGGCTTCTGCATCGTCCGTGATGGCTTCCCGGCGATCGCGGTCCATGGGGTCATTTTCGACGCTGCGCAATTCGGCATGGAAGGCCTCGTAGACCGGCCAAAAAACTTTCGCTTCGTCTGGGCTCAGTTTGACTTCACGGGTGATGAAACCCACTTTGGCGGCTTCGACGCGTTCGCGGACATCCGTGGGAGGACCTTGGGCGATGGCGGGCAGGGTGCTCCATAGCGTCAGGAGGGAGAAGAGGACAATTTTGGGCATCGGTTAGTAGGTTAGGTCGGCTAAAATTTGAGTGAGTTCTGATTCATCGAGCAAGGCGGCGGCTTCATCCACGCTGAGTTCCAGTTCCCCTGCCTGGAAGACCTCCCAAGCCAGGTCATCGGTGACCCACACGTCGGACTCGGTACCCGGGCGATCAGTAAACAGGAAGATCCCCACGGCCCAAAGCGCGGCCACCGAAGCGGCCCACAAAGAGAGGGTTCGAATCCGGCGACGTGAAGAAGGAACGGCGGTTCGTTGGGAAATATCCATCGCAGCCATCATGTGGGCCACCAAATCCTGGTGGGCCTCGGGAGGGACATGTATGCCGTCGTACTTGCTCATCTTATTCATTGGATTCAAAGTCATAATCAGGGTTTAATTCGCTCATTTCCCTTTTAATACGCTCTACGGCATGGTGGTAATTGGCTTTGAGCCCGCCGACACTGGTACCGAGGATTTCGGAGATGTCGGAATAGGGCTTGGCGTCAAAATAGCGCAACTGAAAGGTGAGGCGCTGACGTTCGGGCAGGTTGGCCAAGGCGCGGTAGAGGTCCGCCAGTAGACGGTCCGCCTCAAAGTATGGGCTATCAGGTACTCCGATGTCCACTCCATCGAGGCTGCGGTGGAAGTTTTTGGACTTTCGCAAGGTTCCGAGTGCTTCATTCACCACGATGCGGTAGGCCCAGGTACTAAACTTACTGTCCCCTTTAAATTTTGGGAGGGCGCGCCACATTTTCACGGAGGCTTCTTGGACGACATCTTGAGCGGTGGCATGGTCCAGGACAATGCGCAGGGCCGTCCGATAAAAGTCCGAAGCGTAGCACTGGGCCATCAACGAAAAAGCCTGATCGTAGGCATGCGACGACCAGGCTTCGTGGATGGATTCTTCCGTGGCCTTGGACATAGTGATAAGATGCTGCGCCGCGGAGAAAGGTTTAACGTGTGAGCACCCGTTTGACTGCGGCCACAATGTTGGCAGCATCCAACCCGTACTTGGTCAAAAGCTGCGCCGGGGTGCCGCTTTCGCCGAAGGAATCGTTCACCGCGACCATTTCCATGGGGGTGGGTCGGTGCATGGCCAGGGCCTGAGCGATAGAGTCGCCCAGTCCGCCGTTTCGTTGGTGCTCTTCCGCCGTGACCACTCGGCCCGTCTTGTGGACGGAGGCCAATAAGGTCTCCAAATCCAAGGGCTTGATGGTGGAAAAATTAATGACTTCCGCATGAATGCCTTGGCTCTCCAATGCATTGGCCGCTTCCAGGGCCTCCCATACAAGGTGCCCGTTCGCACAAATCGTCACATCGCCACCGCGGGTCAGGACATCGGCTTGACCGATCACATAGGGCTTGTCGGCAGGGGTGAAGTTGGCCACTTTGGGGCGGCCAAATCGCAAGTACACCGGGCCATCGTGTTCGGCAATCGCGATGGTCGCAGCCTTGGTTTGATTGTAATCACAGGGGGAGATGACCGTCATGCCGGGGAGCATCTTCATGAGGCCGATGTCTTCTAAGATTTGGTGCGTGGCACCGTCCTCTCCTAAAGTTAGGCCTGCATGGGAGGCGCAAATCTTCACATTCTTCCCTGAATAGGCCACGCTTTGACGGATTTGGTCATAGACACGGCCTGTGGAGAAGTTGGCAAAGGTGCCTGTAAAGGGAATCCTTCCTCCGATGGTCAATCCGGCAGCCATACCTATCATATGGGCTTCCGCGATACCCGTTTGGAAGAATCGTTCGGGAAATTCAGCGGCGAAAGCATCCATTTTTAAGGAGCCAGTTAAGTCCGCGCACAAGGCTACGACCTGGGGATTGGTGCGACCGAGTTCGAGAAGTCCTGCGCCAAATCCGGAGCGGGTGTCTTGACTACCTGAGTTTTTGTAAGGATGCATGGGTGAAAATTAAAGGATTCGAACCAGGGTGGAACTACCTGGTGAGACGGTGAATGTTTGTGTTTTGGAATAGGTTGTTTGCTGCGCGGTTCGCGGCCGATAGATGACTTTATAGGTGCCGGGCTGCAAGGAGAACTGCTGGCGGGTCTGAAGCTCATCCAAGGGGGCCACCCAGGTCCAATCGGAACCATCTACCACGAAAATGGCTCCATACCCGGAGGATTTGAGTTGAATGGTCACTTCTCCAGCCGGAGGAATGGTGATCTCCTGAGTCGTTCCAGGCTTCAGGGTCACGCGCTGGCGAATGCGCGGGAGGGTCAGGATGTCCAAGTCATAGGAGCCTGCGATATAGGTCACCGTGGTATTGAACGGTTGGACGTGAAGAATGTCTGCGGGATTTTCGGGGGCGCGAACCACTGCTACGGGGGGCATTTGCGAGAGCTTGAGCCCGGGCATGGTCAGCTTGAGTCCGCCTTGGACTACATCGGCCGCCATGTGGTTGTGTTTGCCCGCATACATAGCTGTCTCGCGGATGGGGCGCGGGGGGATAGAGTATACGGTGCCTTCGTAGCTGACAATGGGATCTACCAGCAAGGTGTCAGGCTGGTTGTGGTAGTTCATGGTGTGAATGATGCTGCGATCTACGAGTTTACTCGCCGAATTGCGCAACAAGATGGGCAAATTGGTCCCTGAATTCTTCCCAAATTGATCCACCAAGTTGATTTGGCCCGTGGTATTGTCTAAGGCTTGCGTTACGATCACCCCCAAGGCCTTTTTGAAGGTTTTTTCATCGCTCGCATCGTAGTACGTGCCTACGCAATCAAAGGTCTTGATGAGGTCCTTGTCCAAGCCGACTCCAATGACAAATGGCTTGAGCACGCGCCCTTTTTTCTGAAGGATAGCCGAGGCTTCGCAGGGATCTTCGTCGCAGGCTTCGACGCCATCGGTAATCAAAAGGATGATATCGCGGCAGTGGCCTGTGGGGCAGTCTTTGGGGAAATCATTGTCTGCGCGAAGGATGGAGCGGGCAATAGGGGTCGTGCCCATCGGGCGAAGACTGCGTATCACCTGTTTGATTCGACCCAAATTGTTGTAGGCAAATCCGACCTCCAATTTGGTGTCGTTGCAATCTTGCGGGGGAACAGGTTTTTGGTGGCCATAGACCCGTAGGGCCAGCTGGAATTGGGGATTGGGCACCTGGGAAAGGCTATCCAGCATGCTGGACATAAGCCGTTGGGCAATCTCCATTTTGGTTCCTTCGTCCCATCGTCCGTACATGGAATTGGAGGCATCCAAGACAAAAAGAATGCGGGTCGTGGAAACTTCAGACTCGTTCAAATCCACTTGGGCGGTGAGCCCCAGTGGACAGAGCAAGAGCCATAGGGCAAGTTTCCTCCAGCGCATTAGGCGGGGAAGTCTCCGAGGGTTTCGGGCAATTGGGCGAGGGCGGAGGCGAGTTGCTCATCACTTGGGGCGATGCCATGCCATTTGTGGGTGCCTGCCATGAAGTCGACCCCATGGCCCATCGAGGTGTGCATCACGATACAGATGGGCTTGCCTTGGCCGGTCTTTGCGATGGCTTCGCGCAATCCTTGACGGACGGCGTCGAGGTCATTGCCTTGACGGATGTGCATGACATCCCAGCCAAATGCGGCAAACTTGCTGCCAATGTCTCCCATCGGCATGACTTCGTCGGTGGAGCCGTCAATCTGCTGACCGTTTGCGTCGATGGTGCTAATGAGGTTGTCGACCTTTTTGGCCCCAGCGTAGAGCGCGGCTTCCCAAATTTGGCCTTCCTGCAATTCTCCGTCGCCGTGCAACGTAAAAACGAGGCGGTCGTCCCCCGCCAATTTCTTGGCTTGGGCAGCCCCCACAGCGACACTAAGGCCTTGACCCAAGGAGCCTGAGGCAATGCGCACCCCGGGCAGTCCTTCGTGCGTAGTGGGGTGGCCTTGGAGGCGGGAGTCGAGTTTTCGGAATGTATTCAGTTCGTCCACGGAGAAATAGCCACTACGCGCCAAAACCGAGTAAAAAACGGGGCTGATGTGGCCATTGGATAAGAAAAAGAGGTCCTCACCTTGGCCATCCATGTTGAACGGAGAAGGCGTGTGACGCAAAACGTCAAAGTAGAGGGCTACAAAAAACTCCGTACACCCCATCGATCCCCCTGGATGTCCAGATTGCACGGCATGCACCATGCGCAAAATGTCGCGGCGTACTTGGGAGGGAAGGTCGTGGATGGAAGGGGCCATGCGAAGAGGGTTAAGGATTCACCTTCCACAAAAGTAAGGTCTTTCAGGGACTACCTTTGCCCGAAATTCCAGGAATATGAAGTGCGGTATCGTCGGTCTTCCCAATGTGGGCAAATCCACGTTGTTCAATTGCTTGAGCAATGCGAAAGCCCAAGCGGCCAATTTCCCTTTTTGCACCATTGAGCCCAACATTGGGACGGTGAATGTCCCAGATCCACGCCTCCAAGCGCTGGAAGCCATTGTCGATCCGGAGCGCGTCGTGCCGGCCACGGTAGAAATTGTCGACATCGCCGGTTTGGTGAAGGGTGCGAGCCAAGGCGAGGGCTTGGGCAACATGTTCTTGGGCAACATTCGGGAGTGCCATGCGATTTTGCATGTGTTGCGCTGTTTTGACAACCCCAACATTGTTCACGTTGACGGCAGCATCAATCCATTGCGCGACAAGGAAACGATTGATTTTGAATTGCAGCTCAAGGACCTCGAGTCGCTGGAGAAGCGCATCGATAAAGTGCGTAAGTCCGCCAAGACGGGCGCCAAAGAAGCGGTGCGGGAGGTAGAGATGGCGGACCGACTCAAAAAGCACTTGGAGCAAGGAAAATCTGTTCGGTCATTTGAACGCACAGAAGAAGAGACCGCGTGGATTGAAGACTACCAATTGCTCACAGACAAGCCAGTTCTGTATGTCTGCAATGTCGATGAAACGGCGGCGAAAGACGGCAATGACTATGTGCGTCAAATAGCGGCGATGGCGGCGGAGGAAGGAGCGGGTGTCATGCATTTGGCCGTGGCCATCGAGTCCGACATCATCGAACTCGAGAGCTTTGAGGAGCGTCAGATGTTCTTGGATGACCTGGGCTTGGAAGAACCTGGGGTAAATCGCATTATTCGTGCGGCATACTCCTTACTCAAGCTTCAAACCTACTTCACAGCAGGCGTCAAAGAGGTGCGCGCCTGGACCATTGAGGAGGGTTTTACGGCGCCGCAAGCCGCGGGCGTTATCCACAGCGACTTTGAAAAAGGATTCATTCGCGCGGAAGTGATTGCGTATCAAGATTATGTGCACTACAAATCGGAAGCCGCAGTCAAAGAGGCGGGAAAGATGCGGGTAGAGGGTAAGGAGTACCGCGTGAAGGACGGGGACGTCATGCATTTCCGCTTTAACGTCTAAACCCGCGCCCTCAAAGGAAAAAATTGTTAAAAACTTCCCTCTAGAGTGGAATAAAACGGCGGTTTTTGGCCATGAATTCAGAGTGGTAATGTGTAGATTCGCACATTCCCCATGGCTGAAACGACTCAATACACCGAAGACAATATTCGAAGTCTTGAATGGCAGGAGCACATCCGGCTCCGCCCGGGCATGTACATCGGAAAATTGGGCGATGGATCCTCGGCCGATGATGGCATTTACATCCTAGTCAAAGAGGTCGTCGACAACTCGATTGATGAGTTTGTCATGGGCGGCGGAAAGCACATCGAAATTGATGTCCGCGACGGGGTGGTCACGGTGCGCGACTATGGACGCGGCATCCCACTGGGCAAAGTCGTCGATGTAGTCTCCAAGATGAACACCGGGGCGAAATACGATTCCAAAGCCTTTAAGAAGTCCGTTGGACTCAATGGCGTAGGAACCAAAGCGGTCAATGCTCTTTCTTCTTCCTTTCATGTTCAGGCCTATCGCGACGGCCAGTCCAAGTCGGCACAATTTGAACGAGGCATCCTCACTCAGGAGACAGGAATCGGAGAGAGTTCGGCCCGCAAAGGCACGAAGGTGGTCTTTGTTCCAGACGCCACCATTTTTGTGAATTATCGCTTTCAGATGGAGTATGTGGAGCGGCTAGTTTGGAACTATGTGTACCTGAATCCCGGCTTGACCATCACCCTCAACGGAGAGAAGTTCTATTCCGAAAATGGCTTGAAAGACCTTCTCGCGAACAATCTGTCCGGCGAGGTCATGCACGAGATCATTCACCTTCGCGGGGAAGATATCGAGGTGGCGTTGACCCATGCGGAACGTTCCCAGAGTGAGCAATACTACAGTTTTGTCAATGGGCAGCACACGACCCAAGGCGGCACCCACCAAAGCGCGTTCCGTGAGGCCTTAGTCGCTACCGTGCGTCAGCACTTTGGGAAGCAGTACGAAGCGGCGGATATCCGGCAAAGTGTGATCGGGGCGATTTCGATCAAGGTTATCGAACCGGTCTTTGAGTCCCAAACCAAGACCAAATTGGGAAGCAACGACATGGGTCCAGAAGGTCCCACGGTGCGCACGTTCATCGCCAACTTCCTGCAGACGGAACTGGACAATTTCCTTCACCGCAACCCGGCTGTCGCCGAAGCGATCCAGCGCAAAATTCTCCGCGCCGAGCGCGAGCGAAAAGAGCTTTCTGGAATCCAAAAGCTGGCCCGCGAACGGGCTAAAAAAGCCAATTTGCACAACCGCAAATTGCGCGATTGCAAGGTGCATTACAACGACATCAAGCACGAACGGCGCTTGGAAACCACGCTCTTCATTACGGAGGGCGATTCGGCATCCGGTTCCATTACAGCTTCCCGCGACGTGCAGACTCAGGCGGTTTTCAGCCTAAAGGGCAAGCCCCTGAACTGTTACGGCCTGACCAAAAAAGTAGTCTACGAAAACGAAGAGTTCAACCTCTTGCAGGCGGCCCTGAGCATTGAAGACGGCCTAGAAGAGCTGCGCTACAACAATGTGGTGGTAGCCACCGATGCTGACGTCGATGGCATGCACATTCGCTTGCTCTTGATCACCTTCTTTTTGCAGTTTTTCCCCGAGCTCGTCCGCGAAGGCCATTTGTACATTCTTCAAACACCGCTCTTCCGCGTACGGAACAAACAGAAGACGATTTATTGCTACGACGAATCTGAGAAGCAGGCGGCCATGGCCGAATTGGGGGTTCGCCCCGAGATTACGCGCTTTAAGGGCTTGGGCGAGATCTCTCCGGGGGAATTCAAGATGTTCATCGGCGAGAACATTCGCTTGGAGCCCGTCATGCTCGGAAAAGAACAAATTGACGCCTTGCTGGAGTACTACATGGGCAAGAATACCCCAGAGCGCCAGGAATTCATTATTGACCACCTGAAGGTGGAAAAAGACCTCGTAGACCATGGATGATCGGATGCCGGAAGATCCCGAAATGGGATTGGTCGTGGGTTCGGAAACGGGGGAGGAGATGCGCCCGGTGGAATCCCGCGTTCGGGGAATGTACCGCGAGTACTTCTTGGATTACGCCTCCTATGTCATTTTAGAGCGCGCCGTGCCCGCCCTGATGGATGGGCTGAAGCCCGTCCAGCGCCGCCTAATGCATGCACTGAAGGAAATGGACGATGGCCGCTTTCACAAAGTGGCCAATGTGATCGGGCAGACGATGAAGTACCACCCTCACGGGGATGCCTCCATCGGCGATGCCCTGGTACAGCTCGGGCAGAAAAATCTACTGATCGATACCCAAGGAAACTGGGGAAACATTTACACGGGGGACAGCGCCGCGGCAGCGCGATACATCGAAGCGCGGTTGAGCAAATTTGCGCTGGAGGTCGGCTTTAACCCGAAAATCACCGAGTGGCAGGCGAGTTATGATGGCCGCGGTCGCGAACCCGTGGCATTGCCAGTCAAATTCCCGCTCTTACTGGCTCAAGGGGTCGAAGGCATTGCGGTGGGCTTGAGCACCAAAGTCCTTCCGCACAACTTCGTGGAACTCATTGACGCTTCGGTGGCCCACCTGCGCGGGAAGAAAGTGGAGATTCTCCCGGATTTCCCCACTGGGGGCATCGCAGATTTTTCCCAATACAACGACGGAGAGCGCGGAGGCCGAATTCGCGTCCGAGCCAAAATCACGGTGGACGACAAAAAGACCCTGGTGATCACGGAACTACCCTTCGGAACGACCACCACGAGCTTGATTGATTCCATCATCAAGGCCAACGACAAGGGTAAAATCAAAATCAAAAAGATCGAAGACAACACGGCGGAGCACGTCGAAATTGTCCTTCACCTGGTCCCAGGCGTTTCCCCAGATCAAACCGTAGACGCTTTGTATGCCTTTACGTCCTGCGAGACGGCCATCAGCCCATTGTGCTGCGTCATTGAGGACGATAAGCCGCTGTTCACCGGCGTTTCGGAACTGCTCAAGCGTTCCACGGAACACACGGTGGACCTACTCCGAGCGGACCTAAACATTCAACTCAACGAGCTTCAAGAGCAATGGCATTTTGCTAGCTTGGAAAAGATCTTCATCGAACAGCGGATTTACCGCGATATCGAAGAAGCGGAAACCTGGGAGCAAGTGTTGGAGAACATTTGGGAGGGCTTAAAGCCCCACATTGGTCATTTGCTTCGAGAAATCACAGAAGAAGACATCGCACGACTGACGGAGATCAAGATCAAACGGATTTCCAAGTTTGACTCCAACAAGGCGGACGACCATTTGGCCTCGTTGGAAGGGAAGATTGCTGAGGTGAAAAACCACCTCGAGAACCTGGTTGAATACACCATCGAGTACTTCAAGAACTTGAAGAAGAAATATGCTGCTGGACGTGAGCGCAAAACGGAGATTCGAAGCTTCGATACGGTCGTGGCAGCCAAAGTGGCCATGGCCAATGCCAAGTTGTACGTAAACCGCGAAGAGGGTTTTATGGGTACCGGCTTGAAGCGCGACGAGTTTGTGTGCGATTGTTCTGACCTGGATGACATTCTAGTCATCCGAAAGGATGGCACCTTGGTAGTGACGAAGGTGGATTCGAAGAAATTTGTCGGCAAGGACATTTTGTACCTCGGGGTCTACCAAAAAGGCGATGACCGGACCGTCTACAATCTGATCTACCGCGATGGATCCAAGGGTGCCAGCTTTGCCAAGCGCTTTGCCATGACAGGGGTGACCCGAGATAAGGAGTATGATTTAACACAGGGCTCTAAGGGTTCTCAAGTGCTCTATTTGTCCGTCAATCCCAATGGTGAAGCGGAAACGGTCACCGTACACTTGCGTACTATTCCCAATTTAAAGAAGCTCAAATGGGATTTGGATTTTGCCGAATTGTCGGTGCGTTCACGGAGCGCCCGCGGGAATACGGTGACCAAAAATTCGATCAAAAGAGTGGAGCTCAAATCCGAAGGAGTCAGCACCCTCGCTGCGCGCAAACTTTGGTTTGATGACGCCGTACTAAAAATCAACGATCAGGAGCGGGGTCGCCTTTTAGGCGCTTTCCGTGGAGAGGATCGCTTGCTCCAAGTAGAGAAAAGTGGACGCTACCGGATTTTTATCCCCGAGCTGACGACGCATTTTGATGAAGCCCCCTATTTCCTAGCCAAATGGGAATCAGAGGCCCCCTATGCCTTGGTCTACTATGATGGGGAACGGGAGAAGCACATGGTCAAACGCTGCATTTTGGAGCCCAAAAATGATCAGTGGGATTATTTGATTTCAGACCACGCACAGTCCGAAGTCTTGGTCCTAAGCGCGGCAGATCATGTTGAGGTCTCCGTTCATTTCCGGAAAGTAAAGGGAAAAGAAAAAGAGGCCGAAACAGTGCATCTCCAGGAGTTTATAGCCGTAAAAGGCTGGAAAGCAGCGGGAAATCAGCTGTCCGCGTGGCCCGTAAAAAATGTGCTCATCCATCGCGAAGCCTGGACCATGTCCGAAGAACCGACGGAATTGAGCCCAGAGCCGGCTGAAGGGCCAGGGGAAGAGTCGGATAAACCGATGGGAGCTTCCTCCCAGCCGCGTGTAGAAGCCGCTACGTCCCCCGCAGAGGAGCACTTCGAAAAAGCTCCTGATCCGCATCCCACCGTCTTGGAGTCCTCCATGGAGGATGCAAGGCCCACCGCCGTTACAGCGGAAGAAATTCCTGTGCCGCCCCCTGCGCCGAGCATCACCTTGGAAGTGGTAGATTTGACCACTGAGCCCCGCAGCCCCGAGCCCCCTGTTAGCCCGACGCCTGAAGTCGAGGACGACGTGGATCAAGAGGAGGACGGTCAGTTCACGTTAAAATTCTAAGGATGAAAAAGAACCTTTTGGTAGCCGCGGTGCTGTGTGGATTCACAGCGCTCGCCCAGCCTAGCAATGACAGCTTGAATATGCGCGCCTTGCTGCATTACCCTGTTTCACAGTGGGGCATCTCAGGGGCAGATCCGGATTGCGCGGATATTTGGGGTTATGCAGACAGTGCATCCGGGACCGAATACGCCATCATTGGCAACCGCAAAGGGACCTTAGTGGTTGACGTAACCACCCCTTCTAGCCCCAGTAATGCTCTTTGGGTGCCCGGGACCAACAGCCTGTGGCGCGATATCAAAACGTGGGACCACTATGCATACGTGGTGCACGATGTGCCTTCCGGCGCCAATCCCCCTTACAACGGTTTGCTTATTATCGACATGGACAGTTTGGCCCAGAACCGCTGGAAATTCCTCAAGCTTCCGGTTCCCCGCGCCAATGGCCAAGTGGATACCCTAGCCCGTGCGCACAACCTTTTTGTGGACGAGAACGGTATTCTCTACGCGTTTGGAAGCAATGTCGGAGCGGGAGGTGCCATCCTGATTGATGTGGCCACAGATCCTTGGAATCCCGTCACCGTAGGTCTGTACGATGGGCACTACTTCCACGATGGGGTGGCCCGCCACGACACGTTATACGGGGCCGCCTTGTATTCTGGCGTAGTGGTCGTCAATGTCACACTCAAATCCAACCCCCAGGCGGTCACCAGTTGGGCGACTCCCAGCAATTTTGCCCACAATTGTTGGCTCAGCGATGATGGAAACACGATTTACACGACCGACGAGGTGGCCAATGGCTACATCACGGGCTACGATATTTCGGACTTGAGCAATGTCGACGAACTCTGGCGCCACCAAGTGCAGCCTAATACGTCACTCATTCCACACAATGCCCACGTGGCAGGCAACCAGGTGGTGACTTCGTATTACACCTTTGGTGTCCATGCTCTGGATACGGAATTCCCCGAACTGCCTGTATTGGTAGGTTACTATGATACGTCGCCCTATACGGGTGGGGGCTATTTTGGCAATTGGGGCGCCTATCCCTATTTGCCCAGTGGCCGGATTCTGGCCTCCGACATGGAGGAAGGCCTCTTCATCTTGGAACCTGAATACCCCGAAGTCAGCCGTTTGAAAGTGCAATTGGGGCACATTAACTACGCCGTTGGCACCAACGTAACCTATGGAAACATCACCTCCAAGGATTTTGTCTATTGGAAAAACAGTGGCGACACCTTGTATGCAGATGCAGATGGGGTCGTGGTATACAGCGCTGCACAAGCCACCAACGATACCTTGATTTACCCCTTTGAGTACCAAATGGGCATGCCCGGCGTAGGCTTGGGCGATGACAGCTTATTTATCAGTCTGGCGTCTGGCTTGTATCCGCACGATACCTTAATTGGCTCTTGGTCTTGGTCGGTGGACGAGAACGATCCCGCCCCCTTCACTGTGAATACCGCTGAGGATCATTGGACGCTCGTTTGTGGCGAAGTTCTATTCCCAAACCTAGTACTCAGTGTATTTAGCCTCGATGGTAAAGAAGTTTGGAGCGATGCCTGGACGCGAAACCGGAGCTTCACCATTCCCTTCCCAGAGAGCAAGGGCTTGTATGTTTTGAGTTTCCGAAGCCTAGACGGGCATGAGGGTGCGATTCGCATCCTTCGACCATAAAAGGCAGCAGTTTGCATAAAAAAGCCCGGCATCGCCGGGCTTTTTTGTTTGGGGATGTAGGACCTAGCGAACGTAGTACAGTACTTGGCCCGTTTGTTCAAAGCCTTCTTGGATATTCAACGTGATTTTTAAGTGGTCCCGTAGCCATTCCGGATAGTTGGGAACCTCTAGAGGACGTATGAAGGAAATGTAGGATTTGTCAATGACCTGAGCGAGTGCTGGCATCCAGCTGGCGAAATCCAAGATCAATCCATACGTAACAAAGGGTATATCTATGTTCCGCCGGTTCCAACTCTGTGTTGCGATGTCTACGCTCCCCATGGCCATCGTTCCCAGGGGCAGTCCAAATATTTGGTTTTCAAACGAAATGGATTGGACGAAGATGCCTTTTGTGCTGTCTGTAAAGTCGATGTAGCGAACGAGTAAGAGTTCTTGATTCCCCTTAAAGTAATGCGTCTCTTTCGCTCTAAAACGCGAAGACATGTCTTTGCCCGTCTTCGCGTTGAATACTTCGTACCGAATTTCTGAGACCTTGTCCGATTGCTCCGGGAGGTAATACCGCTTTCTGAATTTGGGCTTGACCTCACGCCATTCCTTGGAAAAATAGACGGAACACGACGCCAACATTGTGGCCAAGAGTGTGAGCATGAACAGCCGCGAAGCATTGCGCAAAAACAGTACTTTCATGGCGATGAAAATAACGGGAATTATTGGAATACTTGCCCTGGTCGTTTCTGTTGCCAGCCCTGCGTTAAAGGCCCAGCAGCCGAGTTCGACCATTCCCTTTCAATACAACAACGGAACGTTTGATACGGTGCATGTCTTCTTTGGGAATGACCCCAAGCTCAGCCCGCCCATCCAGCTATTCTACAGCCATATGAAATTAGGCTTACCCCTGAAAACATGGGGACCCGGAACGGGCGGGTTTAATGCCACCTACTTGAAGTTGAAACCAGATTTGACATTTCACTTTGTGGACCTGGACCTAGGTCAGTCGTTGACCAAAGACTACGTGCGCAATCAGTGGGGATTCACCTATGAATACCATCTCCCTTGGACCATCCAAAGCAGAAAGCGCTCTGGTCCCCTTGAAGTGGTTGCCACCGTTGGAGGGCCGAAAGGCGCCATTTTTTCCGGGGAGGCGGTTCGCATGCCCTTCACCTCCCAAGTGGTGATTGCGAGGTATGCAGGGCTAAAGCGCGAAACCGTTCTTATGCAGAATAGCCAAGTGTACCATGCGGCAATAATCGGGATGTCTTGGAGTCAATATTCCACGGCGTCTACGTTTCAGGTCAGTGCTGCAAAAACAGTCCGAAGTGCAGAGATTATTCGGCATAAAATAGCCCTCAAGATGCCGCTCTATAGATATGGTTCGGGCATGCCTGATGCAGGATCTATCACGTCCTTTCTCGGGGCGACGTTTGAGTCGAGTTACCATTCAACCGCGGCCATTGTCAATCCTTTTTCATCGGCGTTGAGGCGGATAGAACAGCAGGGTTTTATGTGCATTGGGATGACCATGCATCCCTTTCTGATCAACAACCGGCCAGTGTTTACCATTGATTTTGGCGGAGGTGGCAAAATCTGGAGCATCGGACTCCATCGATTTGGGCGAGAAACGGTGCGCTTAGGGGAAGCCTATTACCGGAAGAAGGTCCAAGTTTTGGACAGCCCCTTTTAATGATTCCAGCGCCTAATGAAATGCGCCAGCCAGCCAGCGTTTAGAAATTCGGCTTGAACAAATAGCGGCTGTAGAAGTCATCAATGGCTTGAATGGCCTCTTCCGGACTGTCCACAAGTTTCATGAGGTTCATGTCGCCATCGCTAATCAGATGGTTGCCGCCCAGCGTGCTTTCCATCCAATCTATGAGGCCTTTCCAATAGTCTTTGCCGACTAATACAACCGGGAACTTGCCAATCTTCTTGGTTTGAATTAAGGTGATGGCCTCAAACATTTCATCCAAGGTTCCAAACCCGCCAGGCATCACGACAAAGCCCTGGGAGTACTTGACAAACATGACTTTTCGAACAAAGAAGTAGTCAAAATCCACACTCTTGTCCAAGTCGATGAAGTCGTTGGGCTTCTGTTCATGGGGCAACTCAATATTGAGGCCTACAGAAGGAGCGCCCACTTCCATGGCACCGCGGTTGGCGGCTTCCATAATGCCGGGTCCACCTCCACTGATGATGCCATAGCCTTTTTTGCCCAAACCTTCGGCAATGCGCTGCGCATCATGGTACCATGCATCATCTTCTTTCAGACGAGCGGATCCAAATATGCTCACACATGGTCCAATGCGGGAGAGGCGTTCGTAGCCCTCCACAAATTCAGACATGATTTTAAAAATGGCCCAAGAATCATTGGTGCGCTGTTCGTTCCAAGACTTGCGTTTGAAGGCCCTGGAAATCGGTTCATTGGAGTTGGTGGCCATAGAATAAGGTTTAATCTTTAGAAGGTACGCCAACTTCCCTAGAGTTGGTGCCTTGGGGCTAGTTTTGGCTAACCTGCAGGGCTCGCGCAATAAAGGGCGCGGTCAAGCTCACGGTAGACATAGCCAAGACTTCAGGGGTGCCGACGGCTACAATGCGTCCGCCTCCTGCACCGCCTTCGGGGCCGAGGTCAATCATGTAGTCTGCTTGGGTCATTACATCCACATTGTGTTCAATGATGAGAGCGGTATTGCCTTTTTGCACCAAACGCTGAATCACTTTCATTAATATGCGAATGTCCTCAAAGTGGAGCCCTGTTGTGGGTTCGTCGAGGATGTAGAGCGTTCGACCCGTGTCGCGTTTACAAAGTTCCGTGGCCAACTTGATGCGTTGGGCCTCTCCACCACTCAGGGTGGTGGATGGCTGCCCCAACGTAATGTAGCCCAAGCCTACATCCACGAGCGTTTTCAGGACCTTTTTGATTTTTGGAACCGCTTCAAAGAAGGGGAGAGCATCTTCAATGGACAAGTTGAGCACGTCCGAAATGCTCTTTCCCTTGTAGCGAACCTCTAAGGTCTCCCGGTTGAATCGCTTGCCCTGGCAGGTTTCACAGGGGACGTAGACATCCGGAAGGAAGTTCATTTCAACGGTACGCATGCCGCCACCCTGGCAGGTTTCACAGCGTCCCCCTTTAACATTGAAGGAGAAGCGGCCCGGAGCATAGCCTCGGACTTTAGCCTCCGGGAGTTCTGCAAACAGCTTTCGGATGTCATTGAACACATTGGTGTAGGTGGCCGGATTCGACCGCGGGGTGCGCCCAATGGGACTCTGGTCCACATCTATGACTTTGTCGATGTGATCCAATCCCTCCAAGGTTTCGTAGGGAGCGGGCTTGGTTAGAAGTCCATGCAAAGGCCCGGCTAGGGCAGGGTAGAGGGTGTGGTTGATCAAGGTGGATTTTCCCGAACCAGACACGCCGGAAACGACGGTCAACGTACCGAGTGGAATCGCCAAGTCGACATTTTGGAGATTGTTGCCTGTAGCTCCGCGAAGGTGCAAGAACTCCCCAGAGCCGGGACGGCGTTCGGTGGGGATAGGCATGCGCAGTTCGCCGCGCAAGTATTGGCCCGTCAAGCTCCCCGATTGGGAAACGGTTTCAAACGAACCTTCTGCCACAATCCGCCCCCCGTGTAAACCGGCTCGCGGCCCCATGTCCACAATGTGGTTGGCTGCACGCATCATGTCCTCGTCGTGTTCCACAACCACCACCGAATTCCCGAGGTCGCGGAGGCGTTCTAGACTTTGAATCAAGCGCATGTTGTCTCGCTGGTGCAAGCCGATGCTCGGTTCGTCCAAAATGTAGAGGACATGCACGAGTTGTGATCCGATTTGGGTGGCCAAACGAATGCGTTGCGCTTCACCCCCGCTCAATGTCCGTGTACTACGATTTAGGCTGAGGTAATGCAAACCGACATCCACCAGAAAGCCCAATCGGGTTCGCAGTTCTTTCACAATTTCACCCCCGATACGGGCTTGAGAAGAACTTAATTGGGGCAGCAGGGCATCGAGCCATTGGGCCAAATCGCCCAAGCCCATGGCTGCAAGATCTGCGATGCTCTGGTCCAAGATGCGGAAGTGCAAGGATTCGCGCTTCAGGCGCTGTCCTTGGCAACTTGGGCAGACCTCTTCGACCATAAAATCATCGGCCCAACGCTGCAGGGTTTTGCTCTGGCTTTCGTTCTTCTGGGACTCAATGAAAGCGACGAGTCCTTCGTATTGAATGTTGATTTTACGCGTCACGCCGACCGTCTTATTTGTCGTCGTGAAGGACTCCTCGTGTCCATGCATAATAGCGTGCTTGCCCTCTTCAGGAATCTGCTCCCAGGGGGTGTGCAAATCAAAGCCAAAGCGAATGCCTAGGTACTCCATCTGCTGGAAAATCCATGATCGCCGGTACGTCCCTAACGGAGCGAGGGCGCCGTCGTGCAGAGTGAATTTTGCGTTGGCGACGACTTTGTCCATGTCCACCACCTGAACTTGGCCCAAGCCATGGCACTGCGGACAAGCTCCCTTGGGGGAGTTGAAGCTAAAGCTGTTGGGCTCCGGTTCCGGGTAGGAGACACCCGTTGTGGGGCACATGAGGTGTCGGCTGAAGTGAACGATGTCCTCGCTGTCGTAATCGGCGACCAAGATGTTCCCTTTGCCGAGGCGCATAGCCGTGACAATGCTCTTTTTAATGCGCTCTTCGCTCGAATCCTCGACGACAAGACGGTCAATGACGATTTCGATGTCGTGGGTTTTATACCGATCCAACTTGAGGCCGCGGGTGATGTCCGTCCAGGTTCCGTCGATGCGTGCGCGGAGGTATCCTTGCTTGGCCATGGTCTCAAATAATTCGCGGTAATGGCCTTTGCGGGACTTGACAACTGGGGCGAGTAGGGCCATGCGGCGACCCAAAAAACGCTCCATGATCTGGCGGCGAATTTCATCGTCCGTGTAGCTGACCATGGGTTCATTTGTCTCCAAGGAATAGGCGGTCGCGGTACGGGCAAAGAGCAAGCGGAGGAAATCATAGACTTCTGTTACCGTGCCCACCGTGGATCGAGGATTTCGGTTGGTGGTCTTCTGCTCAATGGCAATGACCGGACTTAATCCTTCGATGCGGTCCACGTCGGGACGCTCCATGCTTCCCAGGAACTGGCGGGCATAGCTGGAGAAAGTTTCCATGTACCGGCGTTGGCCTTCAGCGTAGAGGGTGTCAAAGGCTAAGGAGGATTTGCCGCTGCCACTCAGCCCCGTGATGACCACGAGGGCTTCCCGTGGGATGGTAACGTCGATGCCATGGAGGTTGTGCTCGCGGGCACCGAGGATTTCAATTTTTCCAGCCATAGCCTTCTTAACGTGCCGGCGAGCCGGAGGTTTGGTGGACGGCAGAAACCGGAACGGCAATCCATAGCGTGTCTCCCTGAGGGGCACTTAAAAAAGCCTCCCTCAACCAGGGGTTGTGGCGCTTGAGTTCATTGTAGCTCCAACCAAATTGATGGGCCCATTCTCCCCAACTGGATACCGCGCTGTCGACGGGCACATGGCGGTGTTCCCATGGGGCATCGTAGTCGGCCGGACTCAGGTCAAAGCCATAGGCCCGCGGCTGCTGCATGATGCACTTGAGGGCTAAGATGCGAAAGACATAGCGTTTTGTTTCTTCATTGAGGAGGAGGTCGTAGTACTGATGTTCGGCCTGGCGGTCCATTTGACGCTGGAGTCCGCTCATGCCCATGTTGTAGGAGGCGGCCGCGAGCGTCCAGGAGCCGAAGCGATCTTTCGCGGACCTCAGATAAGCGGCCGCAGCGCGCGTGCTCTTTTCCACGTGGTAGCGCTCATCTACCTCGTCGTTCACCGTCAAGCCCAATTCCTTCGCGGTCCCCGGCATGAGCTGCCAGAAGCCGGCGGCGCCAGCAGGGGAAACCACGGGGGCCAGGCCACTTTCAATGACCGCCAAATAGAGGAAGTCCTGCGGAATGCCCTCTTCCTCCAAAATGCGACCCATCGCAGGGAGGTAGCGGCTGCTTCGTTTGAGGAGCTGTAGGGTATTGCTGTGCCAATAGGTATTGGTGAGGAGTTCTTTGGTTAGTCGTTCTTGGGCGTCTTCGCTGTGCAAGGGGACCAGTTCACCCGCTAAATCCAAGGCTTCTGGAAGGGGGACCAAGCGGGTGTGATTGTGTTCAGACAAGAAATGCAATCGCTCGCTCAGTGTTCCGGGGTCGGGAATGCCCCAAAGCCCCAAAAGGAGGAGTCCGGCTAGGAATAGAGTGAGGGTGCTGCGTTTCATGCTGGGGTATATTCGGGCCCCACAAAGGGCGAATCAAAGGAGGCAAAGGCCATGCCGTGTTGGTCCTTGTCCGAAACGCGCCATGACTGGGGGTCCGATCCCCATGCGGCGGCCCAGTCGATGCCCAAGTTGGCATCCCGGTAATCGATTGCGCCCTCGCTGTCGGGGGCATACAGTGCACTGCATTTGTATTGAAAAATGCTGTGATCATCTAAAGTCAGAAATCCATGGGCAAAGCCTTCCGGAATAAAGAGTCGGCGGTGGTTTTCTGCACTCAATACGGTGCCAAAATGCTGCCCATAGGTCGGTGAGGCCGGCCGGAGATCGACCACCACATCGTAAACTGATCCCTGAACGACGGACACCAGTTTCGCTTGGGCGTGTGGGGGGCGTTGAAAGTGCATACCGCGGAGTACGCCGCGGTGGCTCATGCTTTCGTTGTCTTGGACCCAGCGGATGGCTTCCTCCCCTTCGCGGTAGGTTTCCATGAAGTACCCACGGTCATCGCCGTGGCGCTTTGGTTCGAGGAGTAGGAGGCCGGGTAGGGGCTCAGCGATGGTTTGAAGGCCAAAAGGGTTCATAGGGAAAAGGAGGTTTTGGTCCACGATTCTAACGTGGCATGGGCGGTGGGATTGCCCGCGACAATTTGGCGGGAATGAACGAGGTCGAGGTCGGAGGCGGCCGGTCCAGAGAAAGTGCCCACGTGGCCGCCAGCTTCACGCACCAAAAGGATGCCTGCCGCGACGTCCCAAGGGGCTAGTCCATGTTCAAAGAAGGCTTGGAAACGGCCGTCGGCCACCCAAGCTAAGTCTGTCGCGGCGGAGCCGAAGCGCCGCACCCCGCGCGAACCTTTGAAGCAGGCGCGAAGCACCTGCAGGTAGGATTCCATTGAATCAAAATCATGGTAGGGAAATCCCGTCGCCACCAGGCCTTGGTCTATCGCTGGGCCGTCGGCGATGGTCAAGCGCCTGGTTCCGCAGAAGGCCCCGAGACCCTTTTCGGCCCAATACAATTGATCCTGCCCCAATTCATAGACGGCGCCCCAGCGAAGGGAATCGCCGTCCATCAAGGCCAGGGAAATGGCATAGGGAGGGAGGTCGTGAATGAAGTTAGTGGTGCCATCCAAGGGGTCAATGATCCAGTTCAAGCCGCCGTCTACCCAGGATTGACTTCCTCCTTCTTCGCCAAGAAATCCGGACTCGGGAACCAGGGTCTGAAGCCCTTGAATCAAGGAATCCTCGGCATGCCGGTCCACATAGCTAACGAGGGAGTTGAGGCTTTTGGTTTCCACCTGGCCTGTTTCAAAATGCCGACGCTCGTTCTGGATCCACGCCCCGACTTGGCGAACAAGGTCCAAGGTGCCTTGGCGCGTGTGCTCGTCCCAGCTCATGAGGCCACAGAGGATTGAACGATGGACTGAACGCTCATGGTATCCTGAGCATTCCACGGACCCAATACGATGTGTTCAACGGTTCCTGCGCGGTGTGCGTCGAAGGGGGCCGAAACCCGGATGTAGTTTTCGGTGTAGCCCTGCATGGAGCCTTGGCGGTCTGCATCCTCCCAGAGTACACGGCGGACAGTGCCTTGGTGGGCGAGAGCAAAGGCTTTCTGCTTCTGGGCGCTAAGCAAGCGCAGCCGGTGGTTTCGGGCTTTGCGTTCCACGGGGGGTACGACGCCTGGAAGATCGATGGCTTCGGTGCCTGGTCGCTCCGAATAGGTAAACACGTGCAAATAGCCAATCGGCAAATGCTGTAAAAACTGGTAGGTGTCGAGAAAGTGGTCCTCGGTTTCTCCTGGAAATCCAACAATGACGTCCACCCCGATGCAGGCATCAGGATGCCGTGCGAGGATGGCCTCCACGCGATCCTGGTAGAGCTCGCGCTGGTAGCGGCGCTTCATTTTGCCCAAGATCTCATTGTTTCCACTTTGCAATGGGATGTGAAAGTGTGGGACAAAGCGCTGGCTTCCGGAGACAAAGTCGATGACCTCTTGGTTAAGCAAGTTGGGTTCAATGCTCGAGATCCGAATCCGGTCCAATCCATCGACGTCGTCTAGGGCATGAAGCAGATCAATGAACCGGTGGTCGTGGCGTTTGTTGCCCAACTCACCCTTGCCGTAGTCTCCGATGTTTACGCCCGTGAGCACGACTTCCTGCACCCCCTTCTTGACCAGTGCCCGAGCCTGCGCCACCGCTTGATCCAGGGGGGCCGAACGGCTGACGCCGCGGGCCATGGGAATGGTGCAATAGGTGCATTTGTAGTCGCAGCCGTCCTGAACTTTTAGAAAGGCGCGTGTGCGGTCCCCGAGGCTGTACGCTGCCTGGTATTGTTCCACGGCTTGAATGTCGCAGGAATGAATCTGTGCTTCGGAGTGCTTGCTCAGGTCCGTGAGGAATTTGCGTAGGTGTAATTTTTCCTGGGCCCCCACAACGAGGTCCACCCCTTCCATGGCGGCAATCTCAGAAGGGCGGAGTTGGGCATAGCAGCCGGTGACCACGACAAAGGCCTGGTCGTTGGCGCGCAGCGCTTTGCGCACCACGGCGCGGCACTCGACATCTGCTTGGTTGGTGACGGAACAAGTATTGATGACCACGACGTCGGCCCCTTCGTTCAAATCCACCAGGTGCATCCCCGCGGCTTGGAGGTCACGGGAGATCGTGCTGGACTCGGCAAAGTTTAGCTTGCAGCCCAGGGTATGAAACGCAACAGATTTTCCAGAAAGCCCCATCGCGCGAATTTACGGCTTTTCATCGGTGCTATCTTTGGGACATGACGTGGCGCATCCCCTTTCTTCGAAACTTTTTTTTGCTCGGTCTTTTGGCCCTAGGAGGGAGTTGCCAATTCGATGCCCCAGCATCCGAAGGGGAGGTGTTTCGCTACAATGAGCCCACCGCCATTGGAAGCTTGGATCCGGCCTTTGCCAGCGACCAGGCCCATGGGTGGCTGTCCAAACAGTTATTTTCGACTTTGGTCGACAGTGATTCGACCTTGTCCCCCGTTCCTCAATTGGCCCATCGATGGGAAGCTAGCCTCGATGGAATGGAATGGACGTTTTACCTCCGCACAGATGTGTACTTCCACGATGACCCCTGTTTTCCGGGCGGTCAAGGCCGGCGCATGACTGCCGCGGATGTGGCCTACTCTTTGGAGCGACTGATGGCCACGGAGACGTCAAGTCCGGGATGGTGGATATTGGCCCAGGTCGGCCGAATAGAGGTGCTCGACTCCGCCACGATTCGCTTTCACTTGACCCAGCCCGAAGAGGCGATGCTGGGGCGCCTGGCCATGCCGTACTGTGGCATCGTAGCTCCAGAAGCGGTTGCGATGTACGGAGCCGATTTCTCCAGTCACCCTGTGGGAACGGGCCCCTTTTACTTGAAAGCTTGGGCGCGGCAGGAGAAGATTGTGCTTCGCCGGAATACCCGGTATTTCGGTCGGGACGCCGCGGGCCAGCCCTTGCCTTATTTGGAAGCCGTGGCGGTTCGCTGCATTCCGGATCGCCAAGCGGCTTTTTTGGAGTTTGTCAAAGGCGAATTGGATATGGTGAGCGGGATGGACGCCTCCTACAAGGATCAGCTGTTTACCCAAGAGGGCACCCTGCAGTCTCGGTGGGAGGGACGCCTTTCCCTCCAGAAGGCGCCGTTTTTGAACACCGAATTCTTAGGGATTCGCCAAAAGAACCCATCTCCCGCCTATTTGGGCGATGTGCGCGTTCGCGAAGCGTTGAATTGGGCCATCGATCGGGCTTCGATGATGCGCTACCTCAAAAACAATGTAGGCATCCCAGCCCATGGGGGTGTCCTGCCTGCAGGCATGCCAGGCTACCGCGAGGCGGACGCTTGGGAGGCCGCAGGGACGCCGGGTTGGTCCTTTGATCCCGGTCGGGCCAAGGCCTTGCTCCACGAAGCGGGTTTGCTCGATGCCGATGGCCGACCAAAACCCGATTTGGAACCCATTGTTGTTTCCACCACCGCAAGCTATCGGGATATCTGTGAATACATTCAAAGTGCATGGAATCAGTTGGGCCTTCCGGTGGAAGTCCAAGTAATGCCCTCCGCCGCGTTCCGGGAGGACAAAGCCAATGGCCGACTGCCCGTTTATCGAGCGAGCTGGATCGCCGACTATCCCTCTGCTGGGAATTATTTCATGCTATTTGATTCCAAGTGGGCCGCACCCTTAGGGGCCAATGCCTCCCAAATAGAATCTCCTGAACTCGATGCCGGAATCGCCCAATGGGCCATGGCGGAACGCACTGGTCAAGGGGCTGAAGCGGCCTTTGCCCTCGACCAAAGAATTCACCGTTCCGCACTCTGCATTCCTCTGTTTTACGACGAGAGCATTCGTGTGTTCCACCATGAATGGGTGGGCATCCCGCCCCATCCGATGAACATGCTGGATCTCCGCCGCGCACGACGCCGTTAAGGTTGAGCGGTCCCTAAATCGACCCAAACGGGATGATGGTCGCTGTCTGACTGGATGACGCGGCGCATGTCCACGGCTACCCAATCTCGCTCAAAAAGGACCCAGTCGATTCGCAGGGGGAACCCCCAGAGGCCGGAATATGTCGACCCAAATCCTCTTCCGCGCTGGGCAAATGCATCCTGCCATGAACGCATACGGAAGGCGGTGTTGCTGCTGGGAGCATCATTAAAGTCGCCGAGGAAAACGAGACGAGGTTGATCGCGCTTGGCGGCCCACGCAAGGATTTGATCGACCTGCTCTGCGCGGATTTTGGCAGTTCGAGTTAGTTTCCAGGCCCCGCGAAACATCGACGTGGAGATCCCGGCGGAGTCCCGTTCTGCCTCGGCTTCGCGTGCGACGAAGGTGGTCGTAACCAAGTGAATATTGACCGCCCGGAGGAGCCCATGGGGGGTTTCAATGTCTGCCCAGACAAAGCCGCGGTGGCCGGGGTAGCTCGCTTCAAAGGCCTCGAAATTCCATTGACGAATGGGGTATTTGGAATAAATCTGCAAGCCTTGGTCCATGTGCTCGGTGTGGTATGGATACCAGGCTTCAAGCGCCCGTTGGGGGGCAGAGCCTAAACGGTTCTCTTGGATGGCGAGGATGTCGGCATGAAGGTCCAACGCACGTTGCTGCATCCGCGCTTCAGTAACCTCCGTATCGGTCCAGCTCGCATTGCGCCATTGGTGGACATTCCAGGTGGCCACGCGCAACAGACCCTCGTGACCGGTTTCTGTATTGAGGTGGATCCAGCCTTTAGTTTGGGGCCATGTCAAAGTCAAGATGGCCAAGCCGATGAGCGCCGTGGCGCGAAATTGGCTGGCGGCGTAGAGGGTCCAGGTGGCATGCCAAAGAAAAAACACGGGCCAAGCCAAAGCGAGTGGGGCCAGCCAAGGAAAAGGACTGGGCGCAAAATAATAGCCCAAGCTTGAGCCCAACGTAAAGGGCAGGGCGGCCCAATGTGGCCAGGCCGCCATCCAGCGCCAGAGGGATTTATTTTTGGCCATAGCGCGTTAAAAATTCTTTTTCGGCGGAACTGAGTTTGGCATAACCCACCCGTGAAATCTTCTCCAGAATGGCATCCAGCTCCAAAGGCTCATCGCGCACGACCCGCAAGGGGGTTCGGCTCCTCCTGCGGGGCATCTTCCACTGGAAGGAGGCAAGGGCTTGGGGAGAGCGCCCCAAAAGCCAACCGATCAGCGCTCCGCCCAAATGGGCGACTTGCCCACCGCCATTGGGCCCGGACAACCCCGCTAGGCTGAAAAAGACGAGAAGGCCCGAAATGGCCCACAACGGAATTTTGAAAACCCCCAATACATAGACAGGCATTCTTGGGGACATTCGCGTGGCCGCCAACAGGACTGCCAATACCCCGGCTGAGGCGCCCATCAAGGGTTTCCATTCGGGATTCCAAACGCTGAGGGTTACAAAGGCCAGTCCCCCAGCGAGGATGCCCGCCAGAAATAACCGGATGACTTGCTGGTCGGTCCAAAAGGTCTTCAGCATATGTCCCGCGAAGTAGAGCATCACGCTGTTGAGCACAAGATGCATGAAGCCGTAGTGCAGTAAACCGTAGGAGAGAAGTGTCCAAAATGGCCCCATGTGCCACTGCCCCCAAGCTGGGAGCGCCACATAGGAAAGAAGGGCTCCTTCAAGGTTAACATCTGTAAGCCATCCTAAGACTTCGAGGGCGGTTTGAAGGGCAAAACAGGCCACGAGCAACGCGACCCATTTGTGCACCTGGGATTCTTGGGTCCAGCGTCGGACGGATTGCCAACCCTGATGGAATTCATTTTTTGGGAAAGGCCCTCCCATGACTTCCTAGCGTCGAAATTGTTGGCCCTTCCAATAGCGAAGGAGCAAAAATCCAAAGAGCATGCCCCCGATGTGCGCAAAGTGGGCAATATTGCTGCCCGAATTGGAGAATCCGGCAAATAGTTCAAACAAGCCATAAACCAATACGAAGTATTTGGCTTTGACGGGCATTAAGAAATAGAGGTAGATCCGTTGGTTGGGATAGGTCATGCCAAAGCCTAGCAACAGCCCAAAGACGGCTCCCGACGCCCCCACCGTAGGGATGTAAAGCATCATCTGTGCCATTTGACCCGCTTGAAGACTACCCATCACTTGGTATTCATTCACGTAGCTGTAGTACTCGAACATATTCACTCCCAAGTGGCATAGCGCTGCACCCAATCCAGTTACGAAATAGAAGATGAAGAAGCGTTGGCTGCCCCAAAGGTTTTCGAGTGACATGCCAAACATCCACAAGGCGAACATGTTGCCGAAAATGTGGCTGAAGTTGGAGAGGTCGTGAAAGAAGAGGTGGGTAACAAGTTGGTAGGGCTGGAATTCGGGCGATTGTGGGAGATAGAGACCAAACATGGACAGCAGATCTAGTCCCATTTGGGCAAAAACTATGCTCGCAAAGTAGGCTAATCCATTGATGATCAATAGGTTTTTGATCACTGGAGGGAGGAGGGAAAAGGAGCGAGGTTGGAACATACTAGAGGAATTGAGCGGAGAGCGCCGCTCCATCTAAAATACGCGCAATGGGTTTGCCTTGTGCATTGGTCCAAGGATTGGAACAGGCAAAGAGTTCGTCCAAGATTTGCCGGAGGTCAGCGGTTGCGGGCAAAGGGGCCTGCCGCGCCCATTCTTCGAGCCAGTGGTGTACGGCCTTGGTGAGGGCTTCTTCTTCCTGCCCTGGGTCCGAGGCCAGCATGGAATCGAACCAAGCCATGGCTTCGGAGGCCGCAAGGAAATAGGGCCCGGCCACCATGGTTTTTTCTGTTCCGTCGGCGCTCCATTGGAAGCCCAAGCGGGGTAAAATGTCCACCCAAGCTTCCCACCGAGGTAAGGAAGGGCTGTCGATGGGTTCAGGAAAAAGCCAGGTTTGGGCGGCGATGGGTTCTCCCTCGTGCAGGGCGGCAGCGGTGCGCTGCTGAAGGATGTGGCGGCGTGCCCGAGGAATGTGCACGGTGACTAGGCCATTTTTTAACGAGGCAACCGCAAAGTGGGGGGGCAGAGCTAGGCAAAAACTTTCCCCTGCGCCCGGGCTTGCCCCTTGGTCCAAGGACGGTGCTTCCCACGTTAGTTCGCTCTGGCGGTCCGGGGGTCTATTTGGCGGGGCAAAGAAGTCCAGGGACTCGCGCGCAGTGGCCCGAGGGCCTGATCCGGAATTCCCGGTCCGAAACGGATTGTAGTCCGGGTTTACGTGGATTTGGGGCGGTGCAGGGGAGTGGGATGGGTCGAGATCCACATGGTAGCCCAGGTTGGCTTCAAAATCCAAAGTCGGGGCAATTTGGTGGATGCCCAAGGCACGCTTTACCGCACTGCGCACAATCGCATAGATGGCCCGCTCATCCTCAAACTTAACCTCGGTCTTTGCCGGATGCACATTGACATCGACGCGGTCAGCCGGGACGGTCAAAAACAGCACATAGGCGGGATGGTGTTCAGCGGGAATGAGTCCCTCAAAGGCCTCAACGATCGCTCGATGGAGGTATCCACTTCGGATTGGGCGCTTGTTGACATAGAGGTACTGATCGCCCCGGGTTTTGCGGGCATGTTCGGGGCGGAGGACAAATCCTTCGGTCGTGACCACATCGGTATGCTCTTCCACGGGAACCAAGCGCTCATTGGCTTTTTTGCCCATAATGTGCGCCACCCGTTGGCGGGCATTCCCAGCTTCGAGCATCCAGACATCTTGGCCGTTGTGCTTGAGTGTAAAGCGCAAGGCTGGATGGGCCAAAGCGATGGCCGTAAAGGTTTCTGAGATGTGCCGAAATTCAATCGCATCATTCTTCAAAAACTGCCGGCGGGCGGGTACGTTAAAGAAGAGGTTTTTGGCCGTGATGCTCGTTCCTACAACCCCTGCGCTCTTTTTGGGCTGACCGAGCTGACCGCCCTCACAACTTAGTTCGGTGGCCACCGCGAACTCCTTGGTTCGGCTCTTAATGGTGGCATGCGAAACGGCGGAAATGGAAGCCAAGGCTTCTCCCCGGAACCCCATGGTTTGCAATGCAAAAAGGTCGTCAGCGGATTGAAGCTTAGAAGTAGCGTGGCGCGCAAACGCGGCCGGCAATTCCTCTGGGGCGATGCCCGAGCCGTTGTCCACGACTTGAATCGAGGTTCGCCCCGCATCCAAAATCGCAACATGGATGTCCGTTGCACCTGCATCCAAGGCATTTTCCATCAATTCTTTGACGATGGAGGCCGGACGTTGGACAACTTCGCCCGCCGCAATTTGGTTGGCGACCTCTTCAGGGAGGTAGTGAATGGCGGGCATCAGTTTAGAGGACGTGAGGAATCGCCAGATAACGGAGGACGATGAACGCCAAGGCTCCGAGGATTAAAATCAACATCAGTGGGCCACGGGCCGAGCTTCCTTTGGCATGGGTGGTCCGCTTCGAGGCCCATGCCGAACGGAGTTCTTCGCGGCGGTTTTCCGATGCACTCAAAGGCTGGCCCTCGCGGGCCGCACGGAGCGACTCCATTTTAGCTTTTTTCTCGTCGTAGTATCGGTGCTGGAGGGAAAACCCTCGCGGCGTGCGTTGTTTAGAAAAGGCAGAAAAGAGTCCCATAGACCCTCAAAGGTAAAGCCTTTTTTGGGGTACATTTCGGGTATGGTAAAACGGATGTGGCCGGTCACGCTGGCCCTGCTTTCTTTTGGCTGGGGACCAGCCGAATACATCGATAGGAACCCCTATGATTCCCGGAATTACGGGAGTTGGATGGCCGCGGCGACCGTAGAGGACTTGGCCGGTCAAATGATCATGGTGGCCGGATACAGCCGCCAAGGCGAGAGCCACCTGCAGCAGCTAGCCACCTGGGCAGAAGCCGGTCAGATTGGTGGCATCATCTGGATGCAAGGCGGACCCGGGCGACAGGTCCATGCCATAGCGCGCACCCAAGCCGCGGCCATGCGCGGGACAGGGCTGCCCTTGCTCAACGCCCAAGATGCCGAATGGGGCGCGTCCATGCGATTGGATTCGTTAGAGCGCTTGCCTTGGCCTTTGACGCTAGGAGCGACCCGCAACCCAGAACTCGCGCGTGCTTACGGGAAGTCCTTAGGGCAAGAATCGAGGGCGTTAGGCATTCATGTCAACTTTAGCCCCGTGGTGGATGTCAACACCAATCCCGCCAACCCCATTATTGGTCAGCGCTCCCTGGGATCCGATGTGGACCAGGTCAACGGCTTATCGACCAATGAACTTTGGGGGCTACAAAGCCAGGGAGTGATGGCCTGTGCCAAGCACTTTCCAGGTCATGGCGATACAGACAGCGACAGCCACAAAACACTCCCCACACTCAACCATTCGCTGGAGACGCTCCGTCGCCGTGAAATGCGCCCCTTCGAGAACGCGATTCGTTCGGGTGTCGGCGCCATCATGGTGGCCCATCTAAATATTCCGGCCTTGGATCCGAGCGGGACTCCCGCCTCCATTTCCAAACCCATCGTGACCCATTGGTTGCGCGACTCTTTACACTTTGAGGGATTGATCTTCACGGACGCTCTCAATATGAAGGGCCTAGCGCAGGACTTGACGCCTGGAGAAGTGGAAATTCGGGCTATTGAGGCCGGCAACGATGTCTTGCTCTTTGTGGCAGATCCCAAGGCGGCGGTCAAAGCCATTGCTCGGGCGGTGGAAAGCGGCCGTTTGACCCGCGCCCAGTTGGAGGAACATGTGCAGCGCATCCTGTGGGCGAAAGCCAAGTATATCCCGGAAAACGGGGCGATTCCCTCTCCCTCGGAGGCTCCCATGCCCAATCGCACAAAGCTCAATGCTTCGATTTATGTGGCGGCGGCCACTTTGGTATATGATCCAGATTCCATGATGAGTCGGACATCACGTTCGTCTCTGGTATCAGATCCCTTCTATGTGGTGGCTATGGGTGAGTCCGTGCCCACGGGCTTGGTGGGCTTTGACGCCCTGTCCAATGTGGAGGCCGGTTTGGCGAGTTACTTCAAGGATTCGAGAGGATTTACCCCTCCTCGAATTTGGATTTTCCACATGGGTTCATCCGCCAATCCGTGGAAATCAGCTCGGCTCCCCAAATCGGTCATCGAACAAGCCAAAGCGTGGAAAGCCAAGGGAGTGGAGGTCGGATTGGTGCACTTGGGGAACCCCTATGGGCTTAGAGCTTTTTCCGATGGCTCCGTGCTACCTCCTTCCGTGATCACGGAAACTTTTGATGCCCTTATTCTGGGCTATGAAAACGTCCCGGAGGTGGTGGAAGCCATTCAAGGGGCCATAGAATCGTTCAGCCCTCAACGGTTGCCCGGTCGAATCCCCGTCTCTGGGCTGCATTTCAATCCTGAGATGCCAAGAACCACCCTCGGTGATGCGGGGTTTCAACCCGATTTGATCAAAAACATTGACGCCATTGTGGAAGAGGGGCTGCGCAAGGGGGCCTATCCCGGCTGCCAAGTCTTCTTGGCGCGCCACGGAAAAGTTGTTTTGAACGGAGTCTGGGGGACATTAGATGGCACCAACTCCGTGGAGCCTACGGATCGCTACGATTTGGCAAGTGTCACGAAAATTTTGGCCTCCGTACCCCTTATCATGGACTTTGCAGAGGCCACTGGGGGCACGGCTATTCTACTGGGTACGCCTATGGTGGAATTCTTGCCGGAGCTTGGTTCTTCCCCCGTAGGCGATTTAAAGATGGGAGACATCTTATCCCATCAATCCGGTTTGCCTGCGTGGATTCCTTTCTATCAGGACTACTTGTGGAAGGATGGAAATTTGGACAACCGGTACTTCCGAACGACCCAAAGCGATGCGTTTCCCAACCAAGTTGCCCTGGGTGTTTTTAGTCGCAGAGACCTAAGAGATTCCATCCTTGCTCGCATTGCAACCACCCAGCTAGGTCCCAAGAAATACAAGTACAGCGATTTGGGCTACTACCTCCACCAGCGGTGGTTAGAACGCTACCATGGGGCCCCCTTGGATGAGGTGCTCGAAACCAACTGGTATGCGCCCATGGGTATTCATTTGCAGTACAACCCCTTGCAAAAAGTGGTCCCCCAAGGGGATGGTGGCTCAGCCATTCTTCACCTTGCACCGACGGAAAATGACCAAATCTTCCGCCGCCAATTGATCCGGGGAACCGTGCACGACCAGGGTGCGGCGCTCTTAGGCGGCGTGGCCGGACATGCGGGTCTTTTTGGTTCCGCCCAGGACGTGGCCGCGATGATGCAATTCTTTTTGCAAGGCGGGCGTTGGAATGGGTACCAATACTTGGAGCCAGCGACCATCCAGGCCTTCTCTTCCTGCTATGCCTGCGATGAGGGCAATCGTCGAGGCTTGGGATTTGACCGTCCCCAAACGAGCGGTCCCGGCCCCACCTGTGGCTGCGTGAGCCCGTTGAGCTTTGGGCACACCGGTTTTACCGGTACTTTTGCCTGGGCAGACCCACAGACTGGCATCGTGCTTGTCTTTGTCTCCAACCGAGTATATCCCGATGCAAGCAACCCTCTTCTCAGCAAGCTCGATATCCGCACCCGCATTCAAGAAGCGGTTCAAGTGGCTTTGGTCGATTAGCCTTCTTATGTGGAGCCTGCCTGCCTGGGCGCAGGTGCAGCAAGCGGCCATTGGCTGGCCGACCGACAGTGCCTATGCAAGCTACTTTGGAAATGGCAAGCCCCGAACCATTGTGCACTTCAAAGATGGACTGCAGCAAGGTCCGGCTTGGGAGTTTCATGCCTCAGGGCAAGTTTTGATTTACACCGAATGGTTGGAGGGGCAAAAACACGGGGAAGAGAAAGAATTTGACCAAATTGGTCGACTCACCCATGTGACAAATTGGCGATACGGACGCTTGCATGGCGAGGAGCGGACCTACTATGTCACGAGCGTGGTGCAAAGCCGCATTCCTTGGGTGAACAATCAAAAGCATGGTACGGCCCAATGGTACCATGACAACGGCCTGGTCGCCGTGGAATTCCCCTATGTTCAGGGCGAAATTCATGGATCGGCGACCTACTATACGGATCAAGGGACCGTCGAAAAGATCGTGCGTTACGTCCACAACCAAGTGAAAGACACGCAATGAGGATCGGCGTTGTTTGCCACCCCACCTTTGGCGGCTCGGGGGTGATGGCCACAGAATTAGCCAACCATTTGGGCCGCATGGGCCATGAGTTGCACGTGATTTCCTACGCCCAACCGGTGCGCCTGGATCCCTTTAACACCCACGTTCATTTTCACGAAGTCCAAGTCCAAGACTATCCTTTGTTTTTATACCAGCCCTATGAGTTGGCCTTATCGAGCGCCATGGTCGAAACCGTGCGCAAGGAAAAACTGGATATTCTGCACGTCCATTACGCCATCCCGCATGCCTATGCGGCGTTTATGGCTCGCCAAATTTTGGCCGACCAGGGCATCCACATTCCCGTGGTTACCACCTTGCACGGAACGGACATTACCCTTGTTGGCCAGCTACCGGCCTACAAGCCAGCTGTGTGTTTTTCGATAAACCGCTCCACGGCGGTGACGGCGGTATCCGAGAGCCTTCGAGCCGAAACCATTCGTGAGTTCAATATTGAGCGCGACATTCAAGTCGTTCCCAACTTCGTGGACGTCAAACGCTACGGCCGGGGTGACGCCTCGGCGCGAAGCCGTATTGCTCAACCGGATGAAGCGATCGTTTGCCATGTGAGTAATTTCCGCAAAGTCAAGCGCATCCCGGATGTACTGCACGTCTTTGCGGAGATACGAGCCCAACGGGCTGCCAAATTGGTCATGGTGGGGGATGGTCCAGAACGTTTGCCCGCGGAGCGTTTGGCTGCAGAGCTTGGGATATCTCAGGATGTTTTGTTTTTAGGCAAAACCTCCGATGTCGAACGCATTTTAGGAGTCTCTGACCTCTTTTTACTCCCTTCCGAAACGGAGAGTTTTGGTTTAGCTGCTTTGGAAGCGATGGCCTCATCCGTTCCCGTGATTGCGTCCCGAGCAGGGGGACTTCCCGAAGTGGTGGACCATGGGGTAACGGGGTATTTGGAAGACATCGGCGATGTCTCGGCCATGGCTCAACGGGCTTTGCACATTTTGTCGAGCGAGTCGACACTGGCGATGTTTTCACAGCAAGCTTTGGAAGCGGCACATCGTTTCTCCATGGAGCAAATAGGCCAAGCCTACCTCGATCTTTACACCTCATTGTTGCATGGCGAGCAAGCGCATCGATAAACGGAATTCAGGCCCGGAAAACGTGGTCAATCCCTTCGCGGCGGCTCTCGCATCGGCCCTTGGGGTGGACGCCCCCAAAGGTCCAGGGGAGTCTGTGCTGCATGATGACGAGGATGCCAACGCCCCCATGACGTCCAAGCGGGTAGAAATGCGTTTTGAGAAAAAAGGGCGCAATGGAAAAATGGCGACGCTCCTGACCTTTGATTCCCTCGGGGATGCCGAAACCACCGAGTGGGCCAAACGCCTCAAACAATCCTTGGGGGTAGGCGGTAGTGTAGAAGCAGATGGCCAAATCCTCCTGCAAGGGGATGTTCGCACAAAAGTCCTGTCCCTCCTAACAAAAGAAGGGTGGACCGTAAAACGTATTGGAGGATGAGTCTTGTCATAGAAAGCATACAGAACCCAAAAGTCAAACAGGTGTTGCGTTGGCGTGAGAAGCCTGCCAGCCGCCGAAAGGAGGGAGTCTGTCTGGTCGAAGGAGCCCGAGAGGTAGAACGCGCATTGCGTTCCGGCTGGGACATGACCGCGTGCTATGTCCGGGAAGGCGTAGACTTTGGTTTTTCGGGTATGCGCATGCGGCCCTTGGCCTGCATGGCCGAGGTCTTTGAGAAGATGGTTGTTCGACAACGAGGCGTCGATGTTCTGGGCATTTTCCAGACGCCACAGCATCGCTTGACGGACCTCACCTGGCCAGAAAACCCCCTGATTCTCATTTTAGATGGGTTGGAGAAACCTGGAAACTTGGGGGCAATCCTGCGTACGGCGGATGCCACAGGGGTGCATGCCGTGGTTCTTTCTTCGGTTCAATGCGACGCCTACAGCCCCGAAAGCATACGGAACTCCCTGGGTGGAATTTTTCATGTTCCTCTCGTAGATGCTTCACGTTCGGAGGTTCAAACGTGGTTGGATCGGGAGAAGATCCCCGTGTTTCAACTTCATTTGCATGGAAGCCAAAGTCCCTATACCACCGATCTGACGGGTCCCTTGGCCTTGGTTCTTGGCTCAGAGGATCGCGGGTTAGATGGTTCTTGGAATATTTTGCCCGGAAGTCGACTCAAATTACCCATGACTGGGGTAGTCGATTCCTTGAACGTATCAGTCACAGCTGGGGTGATTCTCTACGAGGTGGGGCGTCAACGTGCACAGAAATAAGCAGCGCCCATAGCGCATATTGATCTCAAAATGAAGGGATTGCGCGTGTTGAGGAATTCGGTTTGGAAAGTCAAAAATTGGAAAGGCCCGGATTTTCACCCAGGCCTCACACCAAACCAATAACCTAAGCTTGTGCCTAGATTAAAATCAAAATTACAACGGTGGACTTTTATGGCCAACTTGTTTACAAAAAAATGTATCGCCTTTTCAGGCATTTTCTTTTAGGAATGGGGCAATAATCGACTTTTCTTCAGAAAAAATACCATGTGAGACGCCTTGGTAGATTCGCTGACCTCCGTCCTGACCGCCTCCTGGCCCCAATTCGATGATCCAGTCTGATTGGGCGATCACATCCGTTTGATGCTCAATAACGAGGATGCTGTGTCCCATGTCCAATAGCGCGTCAAAGGCGCTAAGCAGCTTTTGGACATCATCAAAGTGGAGTCCGGTGGTGGGCTCATCAAATACAAAGAATACCGGATCGGCTGCTTGGCCTTTGGACAGGAAGGAGGCGAGCTTGACACGCTGCCCCTCGCCACCCGAAAGTGTGCTGCTGGATTGGCCCAATTGAATGTACCCCAAGCCCACATCCAAGAGGGGCTGAATTTTTTGTGCAATTTTAACTTGGCCGATTTCACGGAAGAACTGGACGGCCTCGTCTACCGTCATGCGAAGGATGTCCGAAATATTTTTTTCATGGACCTCAACCTCCAGCACGTCATCTTGAAAGCGTTTCCCGTGGCATTGCTCGCATTGCAGGTGGACGTCCGCCATGAATTGCATTTCCACCGTCACAAAGCCATCGCCCTTGCAAACCTCGCAGCGTCCTCCATCTGTGTTGAAAGAGAAGTGCTTGGCTTGAAAGCCGCGAAGTTGGGCGTTTTTTTGGTTGGCATAGAGGGCGCGTATGTCGTCGTAGGCCTTGAGGTAGGTGACCGGGTTAGAACGTGAGGACTTTCCAATGGGGTTTTGGTCCACCACTTCGATGGCCCGAATGGCCCGCAGGTCTCCCGTGAGGGCGTCGTAGTACCCGCCGCGTCCAGAGAATTCACCAAGGAACTTCTGTATAGCAGGGACAAGAATGCTGCGAATGAGGGTCGTTTTGCCACTGCCGCTTACACCGCAGACGGTCGTGAAGCGATGGAGGGGAATATCAATGTCCACGGATTGGACATTGTGGGCACGCGCTCCGGCCAGGTGGATCCACTTGGCCCCGTCCATAGGTCGTTGGATTCTTGAAATGCGCTTTCGCCCCGTCAAGTAGTCGGCTGTTAAGGTGGCCTGTGAAAGGACGCCCTGACCCGATCCGACGTAAACGACTTCCCCGCCATGCCTGCCTGCCCCGGGCCCGATGTCAATCAGGGTATCCGCAGCATGCATGAAGAGGGCGTCATGCTCCACCACGACGACTGTATTGCCCTGGTCCCGAAGGGTTTGCAAGACTTGGAGCAAGTCATCGGCGTCTTTCGCGTGCAAACCGATGCTGGGTTCGTCCAGAATGTAGAGGGAGCCCACGAGGCTAGAGCCCAGGCTGGTCGCCAGGTGAATGCGTTGGGATTCTCCACCGCTGAGCGTGGCAGCAGGACGATCTAGACTGAGGTAGTGCAAGCCAACCCGCTCGAGGACGTGCAAGCGGTTCCGGATTTCTGTCAAAAGCCGTTCGGCAATTTTCCCTTCGGACCCGGCGAGCTTCAGGCCGTCAAACCATTCACGGGCCTGACGGATGGACCAGGTGGAGATTTGGCCAATGTGGACGCCTTCAATTTGCACATAGCTCGCCTCTTTGCGTAACCGGTGACCTCGGCAATCGTGGCAGGTGGTCTTGCCTCGGTAGCGCGCTTGCAGCACGCGGTACTGAATCTTGTACGACTTACTCTCGACATAGTTGAAGAAGGCATCGATGCCCTCAAAGTGGGCAGAACCCTTCCACAATTGCGCGAGGTGTTCCTCTGAAAGTTTGGCTATCGGAGTGTGAATTGGAAGTCCGGCCGCTTCCGCCCCTCGAATCAATTGGTCCTTCCATTCACTCAATCGTTCGCCCTTCCAGGGTGCGATGGCATCCTCAAAAATGCTGAGTTGTGGATTGGGTATCACTAGCGCGGGATCAATTCCGAGCACGGATCCAAATCCTTCGCAGGTGGGGCAGGCCCCTTGTGGCGTGTTGAAGGAGAAGAAGGCTGGTGAGGGCTCTTCGAAAACAACATCTCCTTCCGCAAACTTGTTGGAAAAGGGCATTCGCTGTCCATCGCTCCATTGCAGGATGCACTCCCCTTGGCCTTCAAAAAAGGCCGTTTGAACCGAGTCGGCTGCTCGGATTTCCTCATCTTCATCGCGGAGTCCACCCGCAAGGCGGTCCACGACGAGTTCAAAATGGGTGCAATCCGCGGGGCATTCATCTACCCGGCAGAGCTCCTCGCCTCCGAGGAGAATGCGAGCGTAGCCTTGTTGGGCGAGTAGTTGGCACATTTCTGTGGCACTGCGGTCTTTGAAGTCCACAGGTGCCAATACCAGGACGCGGTCCTCGGGGCTTCGGTCGGCCATGGCCTTCAGGACATCCGCCAATTGATGGCGCTTTACCTCCAGGCCGGTATGCGGGGAATACGTTTTGCCCACCCGAGCAAACAAGACTTTGAGGTAATCGTGGATTTCGGTGACCGTGCCCACGGTGGAGCGCGGGTTGCGGGAAATGACTTTCTGCTGGATGGCAATGGCTGGTGCTAGCCCTTTGATGTCATCGACCTCAGGTTTGTCCAATTTTCCCAAGAACTGACGCGCATAGGATGACAGAGACTCTACATAGCGTCGCTGGCCTTCTGCATACAAGGTGTCAAAGGCCAAGGAAGATTTTCCGCTTCCGCTCACGCCCGTGATGACCACCAAATCCCCATGGGGAAAGGCGACCGAAAGGTTCTTCAGGTTGTTGACGCGGGCGCCTTCGATGCGTAATTCGGACTGGGACATAGTTGGGAAAACGCAAAAATACCCTTTGTAGTTGGGGGAAAAATGCTAGATTCGTGAATAATTCCAAAAAATCTCGGGCCTATTGTAAAAATCCTTACTCCATTTCAAAACATGTTGGAATATGTCAACCGTAAGGATTTCGGATGCCGAATTGGTATCCAAGTATGTACAAGGCCACGAACCCGCCCTCGAACGATTAGTGCTGCGTCACGCGGATGCGTTGCTGCATAAAATTTACCTCAAGGTTCAAGATCCCGATCTCACCCAGGATATTCATCAGGAAACTTGGATCAAATTTGTCCGCGCGGTCAAAGCGGGGGAATACACGGAGAAGGGCAGTTTTCCCGCCTTTATTCACCGCGTCGCTACAAACCTGGCGTACGATCACCTTCGAAAACAAAAACGCAGCCCGGAACTCTCCATGGAGCGTTGCGGAGATGCGGTCATGGGCGTCGAGGATGGGCACATGAATGCGGAAGAGGCGGCTTTGCGAAGCCAATGGCACACTGACGTGAAACGCGCCCTCGATCACCTTCCGGAGGACCAACGGGAGGTCGTTTTCTTGCGAATTTATGCGGGGCTGAGTTTCAAAGAAATTGCCGAAGAAACCGGTGTGGGCATCAATACGGCCTTGGGTCGAATGCGCTACGCCCTGGTGAATTTGCGTAAAATTTTAGGCGTCCCTTCGGTGTAGCAATACGAATTGGGCGGGCTAGGCGTTAGGTGTATACGAACGTTAAAGACCGCCTATGTCGCAATGTACTCCTGAACGTCCTGAATATCAGGCGATTCCCACACTCCAAATCCACGATCTCCAAATGATCCTCCAATACTCCCAATCCCTCGTGGTTCTTCGCCCGGCCGGGATCGAGGAGCCTTACTGGGTCCATCAAAATTGACGGAGTCCTCGCGGCGCGCCCTGAGATTCAGGTTACCTGGGACGACTTGGCCGCGGTCTGCATACCTGTCTGATTAAACGACGCCACACAAAAACTTGAGACGAACCAACCGAAGCTCTTCCTCGGTGTAGGCCCCGTCAAAGTCCTTGAAGGCCTCTTGGATGTCCCCGGTTTCTGATTCTTCACTGAAGTAATCCATGATTTCTTCCATGGAATCCTCATCGAGGTGGTCCTCAATAATGTAGTCCAGGGCGATACGGGTGCCACTTTGGACAATCAGTTCCATTTCACGCAAGAGTTCATCCTCCCGAATGTTTTTGTTTTTGGCTATTTCTTCGAGGGTCATCCGTCTATCCGTAGATTGAATGATGTAGACTTTGAGCGAACCTTTTTGCCCCGCGGAGCGGATCGTAAAATCGTCAGGTCGTTCGATTTGATTCGCCTCAACATGCTGGGAAATGGCTTGGACCATGCTGGCGCCAAAGCGTTTGGCTTTGGCTTCGCCGACCCCGGGAATAACTTTTAATTCGTCTTCCGTAATGGGATAGCTCGTTGCCATTTCCTGCAGGGCTGCTTCGGAAAAGAGGGCATAGGGAGGGATGCCCCGCTGTTTGGCCAATTGGCGGTTGAGCGCCTTGAGCACGCCAAAGAGCTCTGGGTCCAGGGCTGCCCCGCGTTTGACCGCACCGAGTTCGATGCTATCGTCCGCCATGGGGCGGTAGGCCCGAGCGCGGAAGATGTTATCGCTCGCTTGGAAAGCCTGCCCGGACTCTGTGACCTTGAGCACGCCGTATCGCTCGATGTCCTTGGTAAGCAACCCTTGAAGGACCACCTGGCGCACGAGATCCGTCCAGTAGCCGTCCGATTGATCTTTTCCGGCGCCCCATTGCTCCAAATCCCGCGCTCCGAAGGTTTTGAGCACCGCGGTTTCCAGGCCAATGAGGGTGTTAACGACTTGTGGGGTCCGGAAATTATCCTTGCCCGCCAAGACGGTATCCAAAATAAGTCGAGCGCCTTTCGTCGCATCGTAATCGCTCGGATTACCCTGGCAATTGTCGCACGCGCCACAGTTTTTTTGGCTGTAATGCTCGCCAAAGTAGTGAAGGAGGTAGTGACGGCGGCAGGTGGCCGTCAGCGCATATCCACGAGCTTCCTGCAGGAGTTGTCGCCCAATCTCTTGCTCCGCCACGGGCTTGCGGGCGAGAAATTTATCGAGTTTCTCAATATCCTTTTCGCTGTAGTATGTGACGCAAATACCTTCTCCGCCATCGCGCCCTGCTCGGCCCGTTTCCTGGTAATAACTCTCTAGGGACTTCGGGATGTCGTGGTGGATCACCAGTCGGACATCGGGCTTGTCGATGCCCATGCCAAAGGCGATGGTCGCGACGATGACGTTGACATCCTCTTGGAGAAAGGCATCTTGGTGGCGGGCACGGGTTCCGCTATCGAGTCCCGCATGGTAGGGCAGGGATGAAATGCCGTTGAGTTGAAGCAGTTGAGCGATTTCTTCCACTTTTTGCCGAGACAGGCAGTAGACAATGGCTGATTTCCCGTCGTGTTCGCGCAGAAGGCGAATCATGTCCTTCTCCACATTCGTTTTGGGTTGCACCGAATAAAAGAGGTTGGCCCGGTTGAAGGAAGTGGTGAAGGTGGCGGCGTCGGTGATTTCCAAATTCTTGAGAATATCCGACATGACTTTGGGTGTCGCGGTGGCGGTCAAGGCCAAAATCGGGCGCCGTTGAATCGCTTGGATGGCGTGGCGCAATTGCCGGTATTCCGGGCGGAAATCATGGCCCCATTCGGAAATGCAGTGGGCTTCATCAATAGCATAGAAGGAAATAGGTAAATCCTTCAAAAAAGCAATGTTTTCCTCCTTGTTCAGCGATTCTGGGGCCATGTAGAGAAGCTTGGTATGGCCCGAAGAAAGGTCTTGGCGTACTTGGACCATCTCCCGCTTGCTGAGAGAAGAATTCCACACATGGGCGATTCCGTCCTCCGCGGCAAAACTGCGTACCGCATCCACCTGATTCTTCATAAGGGCGATCAAAGGGGACACCACAATGGCCAACCCGTCCATCTGCAAAGCAGGTAGTTGGTAGCACAAGGATTTCCCCCCTCCAGTGGGCATCATGACAAAGGTGTCTCGCCCTTCCAGGACAGAGACGACGACATCGGCTTGGTTGCCTTTAAAGTCGTCAAAACCAAAGAATGATTTGAGGAGGGCTTTACTTGTGGCCTCAGATAGCACAGGATTCATTTAAAAGGAACATGTCTTGAAGTTACGGAATAAAGTACTTTTGCCCATCATGTCCACCACTGATTCCATGACATTTCTTGAGCACCTCGGAGCGCTGCGTAAACACCTGATGCGCGCGAGTTTGGCGATTATCGTGGCGGCAGGCGTGGCGTTTGCGTTTCGCGGCATTCTCTTCGATGAAATCTTATTGGCACCCAAATCCCCGAGTTTTATCACCTACCAGTGGCTGTGCCTGCTCGGAGATCAGTTGGGCAATGCGTCCATGTGTGTGACCGAACTCAAGTTGGACTTGCTCAACAGCAAAATGGCCGGACAGTTCTCCCTGCACATCGGATTGTCTCTAATGGCGGGTTTGGTGCTGGCCATACCCTTTGTACTTCGGGAACTTTGGCTCTTTATTGCCCCAGGGTTGACCGAAGGGGAGCGTCAAAAATCGGTCGCCTTCATCGGGATCTCCTCCATGCTCTTTTTTGCCGGGGCCTTATTTGGCTACTACATCATCACCCCCTTGAGCGTTCAGTTTTTGGCCAATTACATCGTTTCGGACCAAATCACCAACCTCATTGAGATGAGCTCCTACCTCTCCACGGTGGCGAGCATTATCGTCGCTTGTGGGGTGCTCTTCCAGTTGCCCATCGTCATCTATTTCCTGAGCCGCTTGGGCATTGTCACCCCTGCAGGGATGCGGACCTACCGCCGGCACTCTTGGATCGGTATTTTGGCATTGGCTGCGGTCATCACCCCGCCGGATGTCTTTTCCCAAATTATCGTGACGATTCCTGTGGCCTTCTTGTATGAAGCGAGTATTTTGGTCAGTAAACTCGCGCAACCCAAACCCCTATGAGGCTGGAAGTCCAAGGCATTGTCAAAGAATACCGTCGTCGAAAAGTCGTCGACGATGTAAGCTTTTATGTCAACCAAGGGGAAATCGTGGGACTTCTCGGCCCCAACGGGGCAGGGAAAACCACCTCCTTTTATACCGTAGTCGGGATGGTCAAGCCCGATGCGGGGGAGGTACTTCTCAATGGGGAATCCATCACGCGACTCCCCATGTACAAACGTGCCCAAAAAGGCATTGGCTACTTGGCGCAAGAAGCGTCGGTTTTTCGGAAAATGTCGGTGGAGGACAATATTGCGGCTGTTCTGGAATGGCGCGGCTTTTCCAAACAAGAGATTGCTTCGCGTTGCGAATCCCTGCTTGCGGAATTTGGCCTTGAAAAAATCCGTCAAACCCGCGGGGACCTCCTTTCAGGCGGAGAGCGCCGGCGCACGGAAATTGCCCGGGCCTTGGCCTCAGACCCCCATTTTATTCTCTTGGATGAACCTTTTGCCGGGGTGGATCCCATCGCTGTAGAGGATATTCAATCCATCGTGGCCAAATTGGTGGATCGCAACATTGGAGTGCTCATTACGGACCACAATGTGCAGGAGACCTTGGCGATCACGGACCGAACCTACCTCATGTTTGAGGGCAAAATTCTCAAAAGTGGAACGGCCGAAGAGTTAGCGGCGGATCCCGTCGTTCGAAGGGTGTATTTGGGCCAAAATTTTGAGCTCAGGCGCGGTGCGCGGCCCGCATAAGACGATCATTCACAGCTCTCCCCAAGCCGATTTCCGGCGCTTTCTCAATCCATACAGGCCCTCCGGGTTGCTGATCCAGGTGGCGCAGCACTCCAAACAAGCGTTGGGCAGCCGTCGCTACGGAACCATCTGGTGCGAGGGACGCCATAGCTTCAGCGTGAGGCGCAAATGAAATCCATGATTCCTTGGCTACATCCGTAGGGCGCGTGCCATGCTCGAGGAGGTGGATAGTCCGATGGGGTGCATAATGGGAATCCATTTGTCCGGGCGCATCGGGCCGACTTTGGGACGTTTGGCTGTCCACCGCATGGCCTAGGACTTCTTCGATGGCCTCTTGGGGAATGCCGCCTTGGCGCAAGATGATGGCCCGGTCCGATCGAAAGCCCACCACGGTGGACTCGAGCCCTACCTGACAGGGCCCCCCGTCGAGAACGAAACCCACCTGGTCGGCCAACTGATCCATGACGTGCTGGGCTGTCGTCGGGGACACATAGCCAAAGGGGTTGGCGCTGGGGGCAGCCAAGGGAAAGGGGAGGGATTGCAAAAGGCGCAGGGCGAGCGGATGCCTAGGCATGCGCACTGCCACATGCGGCAACCCGGAGGTGACCAGATCCGGAACGGCCTCCGTTTTGGGAAGAACCAAGGTCAACGGCCCGGGCCAAAAAGCCTGCATGAGCGCCTCCGCTTCGGCAGGGAGGTGGGTCACAAGCTGAGCCAATTCTGCGCGTTGTCCAATGTGGACAATCAAGGGGTCGAAGGCAGGGCGGTTCTTGGCCTCAAAAATCCGGGCCACAGCGACCGGGTCCAGCGCATTGGCTGCAAGGCCATAGACCGTTTCAGTCGGCATACCGACCAATTTCCCTGCGCTGAGCAGGCGCACTGCTTCATGTAAATCCGAGCTGATCACTAGGACAAAGGTAGGGGCCTAGGGAGTGCTAATTTGAATATTTAAGCCCAGGATGCCGTCTGTGCGAAGTGGACTATATCCAATGACGCGGTCGTACCGCTGTCCCCATTCCCGCAGGTAGAGAATCGCGGTGTAGTCGTTTGGACAGTTCCAGTGGTTGGCCTCAGTATACTGCAGATCCCAGCGCTGGGTTTCCGCGTCCCATTCGGCCAAATGGTACTCCAAGTATCCCTGTTTGACCAACACGCTGCCGCGGTAGGCTTGCTCCTTTTCGTCATAGACCAACTGGTACTCCTCAGCCTGCCTGTATTGGTTAAAGTCTCCCACGACAAAGAGGTTGCGCTGGCCCGATCGTTCTAAATCCTCTACCCAAAAATCCAACCAGATGTAGTCGGCCTCCGTGCTTGGGGACGCCCCTTGTTTTCGCGGTACGTATGCCCCGCGGGCGTCATCTTGGTTCACGAAGGGGTCAATCCCGCGAGGTTTATCGGGAAGAATGAATGCGCGCCAGAGGTCTTGCAATTCGTATTTAGGAATGCGTAGGGTGGGAACGGGGATGTTTTTGCTGTCCAAAAAGCGGAAAATATTGGTTCCAGGAAAGGCATTTTCCCCATTATTGTAGTCAAAATCGTAGGATCCATTCCGCAAGTAGCGCGGTGCGAGGGTGCGCAGACTCGCCCAATTTCGGTTTTGGACTAAACTCAGTTGCACATCGCTAAAGGGGTTTTGGACCGAAAAGCTGGACAGATCTACCAGGGCATCAATTTCTTGGTGCGTCTTCGTCAAGGAAACGTCCGCCGTCTTGTGGATGGAGGATTGAATACCGGCTGCGTTCTCATAGAAGACCACCGGGTATTTGACCAAATAGTCATTGGGGTCTTGCTCGTAGATCAGGAGGTAATAGTTTCCTGAAATGCGGGGCATGCAGTTCGCATGGGGGAGTTGGTCGCTGAAATGGCTGTAAGGCAGGTAGGTGTTGAAGGAGAGCGTGCCTTGGTGCAATTGGCCCTCCAAAAATCCTTCAAGGTACTCCGTGGAGAGCAGGGGCGAGGGGTTCCAATTTCGGTTGCAATGGACCCACGTATAATTCAATGCTTGGGTGTTGGCGCTCACATCGTCGAATTGAAGCGAAAGTGCGCCCACTTCACCAAGGGGTGCCACAGCCAGCGACTGGGCTTGGCCCGCTGGGTGCAGAAGAAAGGTCCGTAGTTCCGGGTAGATGAAGAGTTCGGGACCCATTTTTTGAGCGTGCATGGTCGCGCTCGCACCCAAAAAAAGGAGGGCGTAGAAGATTTTTTTAATCACCTCCTAAAGTTGCGGAAAAACTTTTTAGCCCCGTGGATGCTTTGTACCTTTGCAGCGAATTTTTTTCGAGACCATTTTAACCTTGGACATGTCGAAAACCCATACCATCCGCAAAGGCCTGAATCTACCCCTGGTAGGTGCGCCTTCTGCGCAGGTGGAGGATTTCCCCCTCGGGACCTCCTTTGCCGTCAATCCAGACGAATTTATTGGTGTCACACCAAAACTCGCCGTGAAAGAAGGAGATATTGTCAAAGCAGGCCAGTGCCTCTTTTTTGACAAAAAAGATCCCCGCATTCAAATCACTTCCCCGGTCAGCGGAACGGTGCAGGCCATCGTACGCGGTGAGAAGCGCCGCTTGAATGCGATTCGCCTGACGGCGGATGCGGTGACGTCCTACCACGATTTTGGCTCTGGTCTTCCCGCTAGCGCGGAGGAGGTCAAAGCCAAGTTGCTTGAATCGGGTGCATGGACCATGCTTGAGATGCGCCCTTACGCTCGTTTAGCGAATCCAGACGATGCCCCCAAGGCGATTTTCATCAATGGAATGGCGACGGCTCCATTTGCCACAGAGCCTGCTGTGGCCCTGGCTGGGCGTGAAACGGCCTTTGCTGCAGGATTGAAAGCCCTGAATTTGCTCGCTCCCAAAACCGTTCTCAGCATTCATGCCAATGAGCGTGCTCCGATGTTGGCGCAGGCAGAAGGTGTGGAGATTTACCGCTTCGCGGGCAAGCACCCTGCAGGGAACACGTCCGTGCACATTGCGCGCGTATCTCCGTTGAATAAAGGGGAAGTGGTCTGGACGGTATCTGCGGGCGACGTCGCCCTCATCGGGGACCTCTTTTTGAAAGGGACCTACTGCTTGGACCGCGTAATGGCGGTGGCTGGCAGCGGCATTCAAGCTCCTCAGTATTACCGCCTTCGCGGAGGCATGTCCCTCGAAGCCTTCTTTGCGGCCAAAGGGAAAGCAGGGGCTTACCGCTACATCTCTGGTTCGGTGTTGACAGGTCAGTCGATTGGTGCGAAGGGCTACCTGGGTATCCAGGCACAGCAAGTCACCGTTATCCCTGAGGGACAGGGCACGGATTTCCTCGGCTGGGTTTTGCCCGGTTTTGGGAAGTATTCCGTGAGCCGAACCTTCTTTAGCTTCTTAACCCCTGGCAAGAAATACGATCTTTCCACCAAACTGAACGGTGAAGAGCGGGCCTTCGTGGTCACCGGCCAATACGATACAGTTTTCCCCTTTGACATCTATCCCAACCAGTTGCTCAAGGCAGTTTGGGCCCAGGATCTAGAGAAAATGGAGGAACTAGGTATCTACGAGGTTGTACCAGAAGATTTCGCACTCTGTGAAGTGATCTGTACCTCAAAGCAGCCCCTCCAGAGCATGGTTCGGGAGGCCTTGGATCTCCTTCACACCGAAATGAACTAATCGCGGACGAAGACTATGAAATTCATTCAAAATATTTTTGACGCTACCCGCCCCGCCGTGACGACGGGCGCATTGAAGACATTGTACCCGCTGCACAATGCCTTGGAGACGATGATGTTCGTTCCCGACCACAATGCCCATAGTGGCGCACACGTTCGGGACGCCATCGATCTCAAGCGCACGATGGTGACCGTCATTTTTGCCCTAGTTCCTGCGCTGATCTTTGGCATTTTTAATGGCGGATACCAGCACTACAAGGCGATTGGAGAATTGGCCAATGCTTCGGGTTGGGCCCAATTCTTTACCCTGGATAATTTCCTTTTCGGTGCATGGAAGATTGTTCCGATGATTGCCGTGACGTACATGGCCGGATTGGGTGTGGAGATCTACTTTGCCGGGCGGAACCGCCACCCGGTGAATGAGGGCTTCCTCGTTTCGGGCTTGCTCATTCCCATGACCATGCCCATCGATATGCCTTTGTGGATGGTCGCTATTTCGACCATTTTCGCTGTTTTGATTGGCAAGGAAGTCTTCGGAGGAACAGGAATGAATCTTTTGAACCCGGCCTTAACGGCCCGCGCCTTCGCCTTCTTTGCCTACCCGTCCTTCATGTCGGGAGACAAGGTGTGGATCAATACCACGACGGAGGCCGGTCAGGCGGTGGTCGATGGCTTTTCGGGTGCGACGGCCCTGGGCCAATACGCTACGACGGGGACCACGAGCTTCGGAGTGTGGGATGCCTTCTTGGGTCTCATACCTGGGTCGATTGGCGAAACGAGCACCCTGCTCATTCTTTTAGGTGGGGTATACTTGATTGCCACCGGCATTGGTTCATGGAAAATTATGGCCGGTTCCCTTTTGGGCGCCATCGCTATGGGATTGCTATTCAATTGGGCAGCTCCCCACATGGTGACCGAAGCGCAACAAAACTTTATGAGCATTCCCTTCTACTACCATCTCGTCTTTGGAAGCTGGGCGTTTGCTACGGTATTTATGGCCACGGATCCAGTATCTGCAGCCCATACGGAGCGCGGCAAGTGGATTTATGGCTTCCTCGTCGGTTTCTTGGGAATCATGATCCGCGTCTTCAATCCGGCCTATCCCGAAGGGATGATGTTGGCCATTCTCTTTATGAACGTAATGGCCCCGCTGATCGACCATTATGTGGTTAATGCAAACATTCAAAAGCGTCTCAAGCGCGCAAAAGCCTAAGCCATGGATATCAATTCGAATAAATACACCTACATCTTCGCGGTGGTGATGGTCGTCCTCGTGGCGGCGCTTCTCTCCATCGCTGCGACGTCGCTTAAGCCTTTCCAGGATAAGAACGTCGAGCTGGAAAAGAAATCGGACATCCTTCGCTCGATTGGGGTAGAAGGGACGGATGTGGACGCCTTGTTTGCGCAATACATCACGGAACAACTGGTAATCCAGAACGGAACGGTGGTCGAGTCGGAAATCACGGCATTTGACATCGATATGGCCAGTGCAGTGTCTTTGGCAGTCGAGCAGCGCCAAGTTCCGTTATACAAAGCTGAGGTGGAGGGAAACACCTACTATGTTCTCCCCTTGCGCGGCAAAGGTCTCTGGGGTCCCATTTGGGGCTACGTGGCCTTGGAAGGCGATGGCAACACCATTTTGGGAGCCACGTTTGGCCACAAGACCGAGACACCTGGTTTGGGTGCGGAAATCGCCACACCCATTTTCCAGGACCAATTCCCCGGCAAAAAGCTATTCACCACCGCCTATGAGGGCATAGAAGTGCGCAAGGGCGATGCGGCCGGCGAGCAACAAGTGGATGGCATTTCGGGTGGAACGATCACCTCGGTGGGCGTCCAGTCGATGATTTCAGATTGTTTGCAGCCCTACAAGGCTTATTTGATGAATATCGCCGCCAATACTGCGGCTCCGATGGTCGACACACTCGGACTCACTGCTGATACTACTTTAATTACTGCTGCATTATGAGCACGGAAAAACCCGCTAAAGAGGCCCTCTTCTCCAAGAAGAACCGCAGCCTCCTGACCGATCCCCTCAATGCGAACAACCCCATCACGGTTCAGGTATTGGGTATCTGTAGTGCCTTGGCCATTACAGTCAAACTGAAGCCGGCCATTGTCATGGGCCTCTCTGTACTAGTGGTCACCACCATGGCCAACCTCATCACATCATTGATGCGCAACATGATTCCCAACCGAATCCGCATCATTGTTCAGCTCGTGGTGGTGGCAGCTTTGGTCATCTTGGTTGACCAAGTCTTAAAGGCCTTTGTCTACGACGTGTCCAAGCAATTGTCCGTTTTCGTAGGTCTCATCATCACAAACTGTATCATCATGGGCCGAATTGAAGCTTTCTCCCTAGGCAATACGCCTTGGAAGTCGGTGCTCGACGGTCTCGGTAACGGAGCAGCCTACGGTGGAATCTTGATTATTGTCGCCTTCTTCCGCGAATTGCTGGGCAACGGAACCCTTATGGATTATCCCGTTGTGGAGTGGATGGGGCTCTATGACCTCGGTTACAAAAACAACGGCATGATGCTGTTGCCGCCAATGGCCTTGATTGTGGTGGCGTTGATCATTTGGGTTCAGCGTGCCAAGACTCCTTCATTGATCGAAAAAGACTAAGCCTCCAGGAATCATGCAAGAAATTCTAAACATCTTCGTCAAGAGCATCTTCATTGACAATATGATTTTTGCCTACTTCCTAGGCATGTGTTCGTACTTGGCGGTATCCAAGACGGTGAAAACGGCTATGGGTCTGGGACTCGCCGTCACCTTTGTTTTAACCATCACCTTGCCGGTGAACTACTTGTTGGAGACGAAAGTGCTTCGCCAAGGTGCGTTGGCTTGGTTGGATCCTTCCCTGGCGGAGCTCGACCTCAGCTTCCTGTCCTTTATCATGTTCATCGCCGTCATCGCGGCCATGGTCCAGTTGGTGGAAATGGTGGTGGAGAAATTCGCTCCCGCTTTGTATTCCGCCTTGGGTATCTTCTTGCCGCTGATTGCCGTGAACTGCTCCATTCTTGGAGGATCGTTGTTCATGCAAGAGCGCGCATACGAGAACATTGGGCAAGCCACCGTGTTTGGATTAGGTTCAGGGATTGGTTGGTTGTTGGCGATTGTCGCCATTGCGGCCATTCGGGAACGTTTGAAATACAGCCATGTCCCCGCTCCTTTGCGCGGTTTGGGCATCACTTTTATCATCACGGGCTTGATGGGCATTGCCTTTATGAGCTTCATGGGAATCAAACTCTAATACGTCGCGAACTATGTTTTTAGCCGCATCATCTACTGTTCTTCTGGTAAGCGTTCTGGTATTTACCCTGGTCATTTTGGCCTTGGTGACCATCCTACTTCAAGCCAAAGCCCGACTCAGCCCATCCGGACCCGTGAAATTGGATATCAATGGCGACACGGTCGAAGTTGAATCGGGTAGCACCCTGCTGGGCACATTGAGCAATCAAAAGATTTTCTTGCCTTCCGCTTGTGGCGGAGGGGGTACGTGTGGAATGTGTAAGTGCCAAATCCTTGAAGGCGGTGGCGAAATTCTTCCCACGGAAACCGGGTTCTTCAACCGCAAGCAAATTGCTGACAACTGGCGCTTGGGTTGCCAAGTCAAGGTTAAAAATGACATGAAGGTCAAAGTACCGGACGAAATTTTTGGCATCAAGAAGTGGGAGTGCGAAGTCGTCTCCAACTACAACGTGGCATCGTTCATCAAGGAGTTTGTAGTCAAGTTGCCCGAGGGCGAAAGTTTGGACTTTCTGGCAGGGGGCTACATCCAGGTGGACGTTCCCGCCATTGACGTGGACTTCAAGAACATGGACATCACGGCACACCCAAGATTGGGCAAGAAGGCGGACGAATTCCAATCCGAGTGGGACAAGTTTGGCTTGTGGGACCTCAAGATGAGCAATCCTGAGCCCCTCTTCCGCGCTTATTCGATGGCCAACCACCCCGCTGAGGGCAACATCATCATGTTGAACATTCGTATCGCCACCCCACCGTGGGATCGTGCGAAGAACGGTTGGATGGACGTCAACCCAGGTGTTTGCTCCTCCTACGTTTTCAACTTGAAGCCCGGGGATAAAGTGACCATTTCGGGACCCTATGGAGAGTTCCACATCAAGGAAACCGATTCAGAAATGATCTACATCGGCGGCGGGGCAGGTATGGCACCCATGCGTTCGCACCTTTTCCACCTTTTCCACACATTGAAGACCGGACGTAAAGTGTCGTACTGGTACGGTGGCCGTTCACGCCGTGAGCTCTTCTACATTGATGACTTCTTAAACATCGAAAAGGAGTTTCCGAACTTCAAGTTCAACATGGTCCTCTCCGAGCCATTGCCCGAAGACAACTGGAAGGCCAAGTCGAGCATGGACGACGAGGGTGACGGTTTTGTTGGATTTGTGCACAAAGCCTTGATCGACAACTATTTGTCCAAGCACGATGCACCCGAGGATATTGAATACTATTTCTGCGGACCACCCATGATGAATGCGGCGGTTCTAAAGATGGTCGATGACTTTGGTGTTCCCGCTGAGAATGTGTCCTTCGATGACTTTGGTGGGTAATCCTCACCTCCTAAGAAAAGCGGCCTTGGCCGCTTTTTTTGGCGCTCTGCTGTGGGTATCCGGCTGCCAGTCCGTCGAGGAAACCTTGTACTTCGAAGGGGAAGCCCAAGCCACGACGTTTCACATCACCGTGTACGGCGATGCGCGCATCGAAGCTTCCGACATACAGCGGTGGTTGGCGGAGTACAACCACGTGGCCTCCCCCTGGGACAGTACGTCGTTGATTTCGGCCTTAAACGGGCGCGCGGTCGTTGCACCGGACCATCCATATTTATGCGAGATGCTGAAGATTGGGCGAGAACTCCATCGCATGACAGACGGCGCCTTGGACCCTACGTTAGCACCAGTCATTGAGGCCTGGGGCTTTGGGGTGGGGCCCGCTACATTGCGGCCTGGCGATACATTGGCTTTGGAGGCACTTATGGAGCACGTTGGAGATACGAGTTGGTTCTCCATGGCAAAGGCCTGCACCGGAAAATCGGTCATGAAAATCTATTTAGAGCGGGCGGGCATGCAATTGAATTTCATGAGTTTCTCGCAAGGACATTCCGTGGATGTGGTGCTGGACTCCCTCAAAGCACGAGGAGCCACTGCGGCCTTTGTGGAAATAGGCGGGGAGGTCCGAACCTTTGGGCAGAAGCCCGATGGAAGTCCCTTCCGAGTAGGTATTGAACAGCCTCGTGAAGCAAAGTCCGAGGAACTTCTCGAAACGGTAGAACTCCAAGAGCGTGCGCTGGCGACCAGCGGAAATTACCGGAATTACAAAACGGATCCTGCTACGGGAGCGCACTTTGGCCACACCTTGGATGCTAGGACGGGCTGGCCTGCTCAAACTGATGTTTTAAGCGCGACGATGATAGGTCCAACCTGCGCATTGGCGGATGGTATGGCCACGGCTGCCATGGCTATGGGTTTGGAGCGGACACAAACTTGGCTCAGCGCACACCCAGAATGGGATGCGGTTTTAATCTACGGAAGTGAAGAGGAGGGACTCCAAGTTTGGAGCACTCTGCAGTAGCCTAAGCTTCCGCCGCTTCTTTTTGGCATTTCTGCTCGGGAGTGGCTCCGCAAAATGCGCAAGATTCCCCCTCTTTGTTCAAGAAAGGAGAATTGGAGGCGCAGGTACCAGCGAATTCGCCGTCTTTTTTGCCCCATATTTTAACGGCCATGCCCAAGAGGCCCAGGCCTAAGAGGCCCGCGGCGACAAGGATGAGTTTCAGTGTTGCTGCCATGTTGCAAAGGTAGTGCCTGTCGTACAATGGTCAAGGTGATGCGCGTCACCCTATGAGGTTTACCTCGGGCTCCAGGTGTACGCCAAATTGTTCGAAGACGGATGCTTGTACACGCTGGGCATGCGCCCAAAGTTCAGGTCCATTGGCCCCGCCATAATTTACCAATACGAGCGCCTGCTGAGCGTGCATGCCAACTTGGCCCACGCGTTTGCCTTTCCACCCTGCCTGTTCAATCAGCCATCCTGCCGCTACTTTAATTGTCCCATCGGGTTGGGGATACTGAGGAAGCTGGGGATGGCGTGCTGCCATACCTGCCACTTGCTCGGCAGGCAGTGCGGGATTCTTGAAAAAACTTCCGGAATTCCCCAAAACTTTGGGATCTGGCAATTTGTTCTGACGAATGGCAATAACTGCCTCTGAGATCGTCTGAATCGAGGCTTCTTGACCGCGCGCTGCCAATTCATCTTGAATGGCGCCATAGCTTGTTTTCAAGGCATGGTGCTGCGTGCTAAGCTTGAAGGTCACTGACAGGATGACGCCTTTGCCTTTTAGTGCCCCTTTGAAGACACTGTCTCGGTAGCCAAAAGCACAATCTGCATGAGAGAGGGTTCGTATTTCGCCCGTATCCCAAGAGAAAAAGCGCAGAGAATCAAAGGAATCGGCCAACTCGACGCCATAGGCCCCAATATTTTGGACAGGCGCAGCTCCGACTAATCCAGGAATGAGTGAGAGGTTTTGCAGACCACCCCAGCCGCGCTGGACGGTGTAAAGCACGGTATCATGCCAGTTTTCGCCGGCGGCCACTTGCAATAAGACATGGTCTTCCGTTTCGCCTATCACTTCTCGACCCTTCCATGCTATTCGGGCGGTCGTCCCTGGCACATCGGCGCAAAGCAACATATTGCTTCCTCCACTGAGGAGTACGGTTTGATGGGGGTAACCATGAGGATGTACTCGGTAGTCCGCAACACAAGCCTCCGTTTCTAAATGCACCAAACGCTCCGCCCTGGCATCGATGCCAAAGGTGTTGTAGGGCGCCAGAGAGGCATGGTCTTCCCAGGTCATGCCAAGCGGTAGGGATAGACTTGGAGACCGACTTCCAGCGCGTCCATAGCCACTTTTAGATCTTGGACATCCAAGACATAGGCCAAACGCACTTGCTGTGCTCCGAGCGAAGAATCCGTGTAGAATCCCCCCGCTGGAGCCATCATCACGGTATTTCCTTCGTGGTCAAAGGACTCGAGCATCCATTGGCAAAAGTGGTCCGAATTTTCCACCGGCAATTGCGCCATGCAATAGAAAGCGCCGGAGGGCTTTGGGCAAAAGACCCCGTCCATGGCGTTGAGGCGCCCAATCAAATAATCCCGGCGCTTGGTATATTCCACATTGACTTCCTTGAAGTAGGCATCAGGCGTTTCAAGGGCCGCTTCGGCGGCGATTTGCTCGAAGGTCGGAGGGGAGAGACGCGCTTGGGCAAATCGCATGGCCGAGGACATAAAGGACTCATTTTTGGAGGCCAAAAGACCGATGCGTGCGCCGCACATGCTGTACCGCTTGGACACCGAATCAATGAGGACAGCGTGCTCTTCCATCCCTTCCAAACTCATGACGGAGGTATGCTTCAGCCGGTCATACGTGAATTCGCGGTAAACCTCATCAGCAATAATGAAGAGGTCGTGCTTCAAGGCGATTTTCCGCACTTGCGCCAGTTCTTTTTTCGTGTATAATTTGCCCGTAGGATTGCCTGGATTGCATAGCAGCAATGCTCTGGTCTTGGGGGTGATCAAGGACTCAATCTCGGACATGGAAGGAAGCTCAAATCCGCTCTCAATGCTACTCACCACCGGGATGACCACTGCACCGGAAGCGGTCGCAAATCCGAGGTAATTGGCATAGTAAGGCTCGGGAATGATGATTTCATCGCCTGGATCCAAAATCGCTCCCATGGCCATCGCCAAAGCTTCCGATCCGCCCGTTGTCACAATCATGTCTTGCGCGGTGATGTGAATTCCGTGCTTGCTGTAGTAATCGACCAGTTTTTTCCGATAGCTGATAAAACCGGCCGAGTGCGAATAGGCCAAGATTTTCACGTCATGGTGGCGGAGTGCGTCCATCGCTCCGGCGGGACTCGGAATGTCCGGCTGCCCAATGTTGAGGTAGTGAACTTTTTTTCCTTGCTGCTCGGCCATTTCGGCGAAGGGAACCAATTTGCGAATGGGGGAGGCAGGCATGGCCTGGCCGCGCTGAGAGATGTGAGGCATGGCGCAAATTTCAACAAAAAACCCGCTGCTTGCGCAGCGGGTCGGAATCATTGTGGTGTGCGGTGCTTACTTGGAAACCTTGGAGGTGCCCGCGGAAGTGTTCACCGGAGCGGTTTGCGTAGCCTCAGGAGCCAAGATCTCGCCTTTGATCGTTAAGACCTCAGTCGCGTTGCTGGCGTTGCTCTGAACGGTGACCGTTTTTTGGAAACGGCCTACGCGGCGGGTGTCGTACTTCACTTTAATGGAAGCAGTAGCACCTGGCGCGATGGGGGTGCGGGGCCACTGGGGCACCGTGCAACCACATGAGCCCACGCAGTTGGAGATAATCAAAGGCTCTTTTCCGGTGTTCTTGAAAGTGAACTCCCGCTCTCCGTTGGCATCTTTGTCGAGCTTACCATAGTCGATGGTCTTGTTCTCAAACGCGATGTTTGCGGCGTTGGGATTCGCTTCTTGGGCGTACATGGCCAGGCTGGAAGCAAATACCAGGGCAGCAGTGGCGAAGAAATTTTTCATGGCTTTTATGCTTGAATTTGGATTGTCTTGGACGGCAAATGTAACCGCCATATTGGTTACGGCAAAAAAAGTGCCACATCCTACCTTTGCGGCCTATGGAAATTGCCTCGAAATATGCTCCCGGTCAGGTAGAGCGACTTTGGTACACGCGCTGGATGGATGGAAATGCATTCCGTTCTACGCCCGATGAGCGACCTGCCTACACCATTGTTATCCCGCCGCCTAATGTCACAGGCGTCCTGCACATGGGGCATATGCTCAACAATACCATTCAGGATGTCCTAATCCGACGTGCCCGAATGCGCGGCTACAATGCCTGTTGGGTCCCCGGTACCGACCACGCTTCCATAGCCACCGAAGCGAAGGTGGTGCAGAAGCTGCGCGAATCCGGCATCAAGAAGTCCGACCTCAGCCGGGAGGCCTTCCTTGAGCATGCCTGGGAATGGACCCACAAACACGGCGGCATTATTCTGGAGCAATTAAAAACATTAGGCGCCTCCTGCGATTGGGACCGCACGGCATTTACCATGGACGAAACGCGCAGCGAAAGCGTCCTCAAAGTATTTGTCGATCTCTACGAAAAAGGGCACATCTACCGTGGACAGCGCATGGTGCATTGGGATCCTGAGGCCAAGACGTCGCTGAGTGACGAGGAGGTTCTTCACAAAGACGTCCAAGCGAAGCTCTACTACGTTCGGTATGAAGTGGTCGAAAAGCCCGGCACCTATCTAACCGTAGCCACCTCTCGCCCCGAAACCATCATGGCCGACCGTGCCATCGCCATCAATCCCAAGGACAAGCGCTACACGGCACTGCACGGGTTGCACGTTCGGGTTCCCCTGGGTGGCATGGAGATTCCTATCATCACGGATGAGTATGTGACACCTGATTTTGGCACGGGCTGCTTGAAAGTGACGCCTGCGCACGACTGGAACGACTTCGCAATTGGCCAAAAGCACGGCTTAGACGTCATCGACGTGCTGAACGAGGACGGCACCTTGAACGAGCACGGTTTGGAATGGGCGGGCATGGATCGTTTTGCGGCCCGAAAAGCCACCGCCGCCCACCTCGAAGAACGTGGCGATCTCGTCAAAGTCGAAACCTACGCGTCTACGGTAGGCACTTCCGAGCGCACCGGCGCCGTCGTCGAACCTCGCCTGTCCTTGCAGTGGTGGATCCGCATGCCTGAACTCGCTAAACCCGCTCTCGATGCTGTGATGGGCGACGAAATTCAGCTCATTCCGGAAAAATTTAAGAATACCTACCGCCACTGGATGGAAAACGTCAAAGACTGGTGCATCTCGCGCCAGCTTTGGTGGGGTCACCAGATTCCCGCCTATTTCTACGGAGAAGGCGAGGAGGACTTTGTGGTGGCCCTGTCGGTGGAAGAAGCGCTCGAAAAAGCTCGCCAAGCGAGTGGTAACAACCGCCTTCAAGCGAGCGATTTGCGCCAAGACGAAGATTGTTTGGACACTTGGTTCTCCAGCTGGCTTTGGCCCATTTCCGTTTTTGATGGCATCAATAAGCCCAACAATCCCGAACTCGACTACTATTATCCCACCCAAGATCTCGTTACGGCCCCCGAAATTCTTTTCTTCTGGGTCGCACGCATGGCGATGGCGGGCTATGAATACACGGGCAAAAAGCCCTTTGAAAAAGTTTACCTCACGGGCATCGTTCGCGACAAGCTGGGCCGTAAAATGTCCAAATCCCTCGGTAATTCACCGGATCCCCTGGCGCTCATAGAGCAATATGGGGCCGATGGCGTGCGCATGGGTATGCTGATGAGCTCTCCGGCGGGCAATGACTTGCCATTTGATGAAGACCTCTGCCTTCAAGGCCGAAACTTCTCCAACAAGGTCTGGAATGCCCTTCGGCTCGTTAAGGGCTGGGAAGCGGGAGACGGAGAAGTCGATGCGGCCTCGATCTGGGCGATGACCTGGTTTGAGCAAGTACTTTCCGAAACGCTCACGCAACTCGAAGACGATTTTATGAAGTACCGCTTGTCGGATGCCTTGATGCGTTTGTACAAGTTGATTTGGGACGATTTCTGCTCGTGGTACCTCGAGATGGTGAAACCGGCCTATGGCGAGCCTATCGCAGCACCCGTCCTGGCGAAGACCGTGGATTTCTTTGAGGCCCTCATGAAAGCGTTACATCCCTTTATGCCCTTCATCACCGAGGAAGCGTGGCATGTGCTGCGTGAGGTGGATTCGGACCGTTTCTTGAATCTTCAAGATTGGCCCAAACCAAGCACCGCCGACCGCAACCAACTCGCGGCCTTTGCGCATGTTGAAGAACTCATTGTGGCCCTCCGCAATGTTCGCAAGGAGCGCAATCTGTCTTTTAAGCAGCCCTTAGACCTTCGCTTTAAAGGCGAGGCGCCCTCCGGCCTGGCCGTCGTGGAAAAGCTCGTCCATGCGCCTGGAGCCTCCTCGGAGGTGCCCGACGGAGCCTTGGCCATTCTCGCAGGTACCCGCGAGTATTTCCTCGTTTTCTCTGCCGTCGAAGCGGCCTTGAGCGACGAAGACCGCGCTCAAATTGAGAAGGACATTGCCTACTACACCGGCTTCATTGCGTCCATCGAAAAGAAACTCAGTAATCCCGGCTTCGTGAATAATGCTCCTCCTGCGGTCATTGAGATTGAACGGAAAAAGGTCCACGACAGCCAGGCCAAATTGGCGGCGTTGCAGGCGCGTTTGGGCTAGGAAGCTAGAGGTTAGAGGGCTAGGAAGCTTGAGGGCTTGAAAGCTAATGGGCTAGAAAGCTAGAGGGCTTGGATAAAAGCATGAACCGACCAGCGATCCATGAAGCTAGCAGGGCGCCGCGCACCCTTGCCCCTTAAACCTATACCCCCCTCTGTCGCAGCACCTCGTACAGGGCCATGCCGGCCGCTACGGACACGTTCAAGGAACCCAATTCGCCGACAGTGGGGATTTTGGCGTGCGTTCGGCAACCCTTCCACACGGCAGGGGAGATGCCATCTTCTTCAGAGCCTAGGACAAGGGCAAGTGGAAGTGTGAAGTCGGCTTCTGCCAGGAGGGAATCGCCCTTTTCGGTACACCCCACAATGGATAGGCCGCTGTTTTCTAAATCGGCGAGGGCATGCGAAAGGTTTTTGACGCGGCAGATGGGAAGTCGGAGTAGGGCGCCCGCAGAGGATTTGACGGCGTCGGCGTTCATGGGAGCAGATTGCTGCTCAGGGATGACTAAGGCGTGGGCTCCGCAGCATTCGGCACTCCGGGCAATAGCCCCGACATTGCGCACGTCCGTGACGCGGTCCAATACCACGATGAGAGGCGTTTCGCCGCGTTCGTAGCAGTCGCCGACGACGTGATCAAGTTCCGCAAAGCTGACGGCACTGAGGAAGGCGATCACGCCTTGGTGGTTCTTTTTGGTGAGGCGCTGCAGTTTTTCAACCGGCACAAATTTCACATGGATCCCTCGCTCTTTGGCGGCCTCCAAAATGGGATTGACCGATTCTTGGCGACCACGCGTGACAAAAATGCGGTCCACTTCTTGCCCTGATTCGAGCGCTTCCAGGACGGGGTGCACCCCGTAAATCATACCTTCCATTTTATTGCGGGGTCTCTGTCGATTCTTCCTCAGCGGCCGATCCATCCAAGGCGCGGTCCACCAAATTGGGATGGACGGATTTACTGTTTTTCAAGCCTAGCAAACGCAAGTTCTCGCTTCGTCGGACCAAGTTGCCTTTGCCTTCAACGAGCATCTTCATGCTATTCTCGTAGGTGCGTTTGGCGGTATCCATTTGGGTGCCCACCTTGATCAATTCTTCCGAAAAGCCGACGAATTTGTCGTAGAGGTCGGATGCCTGGCGAATAATTTCTTGGACATTGGCGTTCTGGCGCTCTTGACGCCAAAGGGTCCCTACCGTGCGCAGCGTCGACCACAAACTGGTGGCGCTGACCAACGCGATGTTCTTGTCAAAGGCTTCTTGGTAGAGTCCGGGCTCGGCTTGCAAGGCCACGGAATAGGCCCCTTCAATCGGCACGAAGAGGATGACAAAGTCGAGGGAAACACCGTAGAGATTTTGGTAATTCTTATCGCTGAGACCCCGAATATGCTGGCGAAGAGATTGCAAATGCTCTTTCAAGGCGATGGCCTGCTCCTCGGGCGTTTCGGCATTGACAAAGCGTTCGTAGGCAACCAAGGAAACTTTGGAGTCGACGATGATGTGCTTGTTTTCCGGAAGGTGGAGCACGACGTCTGGTTGGTAGCGTTTGCCGTCCTCCGCGGTGATGCTCTCTTGAACGGAATACTCTTGACCCTTGGTGAGGCCGGTACGCTCCAAAAGGCGCTCTAGAACCATTTCACCCCAGTTGCCCTGCATTTTTACGTCCCCCCGCAAGGCTTTTGTGAGCTGGTTGGCTTCGTTCTTGAGTTTTTCGTTTTGTTCGACCAGCTTAGTGACCTCCGTTTTCAATTCGATCCGCTCGCGCTGGCCTTTTTCGTGGGTTTCTTGGACGCGCTGGCCAAACATGTCCAGTTTCTCCCGAAACGGGGCCAAAATCACAGACAATTGAGCCGAATTGGCTTCTTTCATTTGTTTCTGGAGCGCATCGGTCTGCGCCTGAAGCGCCTCGTGGGCCATGAGTTTGAATTCTTGGCTCATTTGCTCCTTTTGGCTCTCCATTTGGTTCAATCGCTCCTGCAGGCGCGCCCCTTCCAATTCCGCTTCACGAAGGGCATCTTCCAGCTGCTTGATACGGGAAGTTAAGTCCGAAGTGTCCGGGCCAAGCCCTGCCTGCCTTTGGAGCCAAACCAGATAAACCGAGGCTCCTGCAGCCACCGCGATAAGAAGAATGAGGAGAACGTTGCTCATAGTTTCAAAGGTACATCGTCCAGGCACCAATTGACGGGAGGAAGGCCCTGGGCTTGGAAGAATTCATTGGTTTGACCAAATGGCTTGGACCCCCAAAACCCCCGGTATGCACCGAGAGGAGAGGGGTGGGCGCTTTCGATGATGAGGTGCCCTTCTTTGCGGATGCTTTGGCCCGCCTTCTGGGCGTGCTTTCCCCAAAGCCAAAAGGCCTTGGGTCCGCCCGTGGTGCTTAGGTGGGATAGTAGGCCAGCGGTCAATTCCCCATAGCCCAATCGGCTGTGGCTACCCGGTTGGCCTTCCACGACAGTAAGTGCGGTATTCCAGAGTAGCACCCCTTGCCGCGCCCAAGGCCGCAAATCACCCGATTGGGGAAACGCATGGCCTGTATCCTGCACGTATTCGGTAAAAATGTTTCGCAAGGAGGGTGGAATGGCACATCCTGGGGGCACCGAAAAGGCGTAGCCGTGGGCTTGGCCGGCCCCGTGGTAGGGATCTTGACCGAGTACCACGACGCGCACATCTTCTGGCCGCATTGATTCCAAGGCCGCCCAAATTTCCGATTCTGGGGGGAATACGGTGGATGTGGTGTAGGCGGATTCTATTCGGCCCATCAGGGTCTGCCAACCGGAAGTACCCATGGCGCATTCGAAGGCAAATTTCCAAGCGGGGGGAAGCGGGGGGAGGAGCATACCACGAAAGTCGTACTTTTGAACAAATTCCTTGGAATGAAACGAGTACTTGCTTTTGCCCTAGTGATCCTTTTTGTTGTCGGTATAGCCGCATGTGGCTCCGCAGAAAAATGCCCTGCATTTATCGGTGCTGCATCGACGACCTCCACCACACACACGGCATAAATGAATTGGACCGTTCTCGAAGGAACGGCGGATTTGCATGCTTTAGAGGCGGCCTCGGGTGACCGGGGCTTCTTGGTTTTCAAGCATAGCACACGTTGTCCTGTAAGTAGCCAAGCGGCCCTTTCCCTTCAACGATGGGAGGCCCCTGCGGGTACGCCGCCGATGTACCTCGTACATGTCGTTGAAGACCGCACGCTTTCCATGTCCATGGCGGATCGTTGGGAAGTGCGCCACGAAAGCCCTCAACTGCTTTGGTGGTTGAACGGAAAAATTCAGCACCACACTAGCCATTTTGAGGTCCGCGGCACAACGATTTCTGCTTGGATGGACCAAACAAATGCCCCAAATTTGGGTTAACTAACACACCATGTCAGACGTCACCCCTGCAGTCCCTACACGCAAGCCAAAATGGCTCCGCGTGAAGTTGCCCACCGGAGAGAACTACAAACACGTTCGGTCGCTGGTCGATCAATACAAGCTGCATACCATTTGTGAGTCAGGCCACTGCCCGAATATGGGCGAATGTTGGGGAGAGGGGACCGCGACCTTTATGATTCTCGGCAACATTTGCACCCGCTCATGCGGTTTCTGCAACGTAGCCACGGGGCGCCCGCTTCCCGTTGATTGGGATGAACCCGATCGCGTGGGCCGTTCCATCAAGCTTATGAAAGTGAAGCACGCCGTGCTGACTTCTGTTGACCGCGACGACTTGCCGGATGGAGGCTCGATCCTTTGGGCGGAAACCATCAAAGCGGTTCGCCGCATCAGTCCCGGCACGACCATGGAAACCCTGATTCCTGACTTTCGCGGGAACGAGCGCCAATTGGACCGCATCCTGGAAGCGGCCCCAGAGGTGATCTCCCACAACATGGAAACGGTTCGTCGATTAACTCGGCAAGTGCGCATTCAAGCCCAATACGACCGCAGTTTAGCGGTGCTCAAATACCTGAAAGACCACGGCGCGCACCGCACAAAAACCGGGATTATGCTGGGCTTGGGAGAGACTGTGGAGGAAGTGCGGACGGCCTTGTACGAGCTTCGGGAAGCCCGGGTGGATGTGGTGACATTAGGTCAATACCTCCAACCCACGCCGAAGCATCTACCGGTCCAAGCTTTCATCGAACCCGAGATTTTCGACGCCCTTGGCGAAGAAGCCAAAGCCCTCGGATTCATCCATGTGGAGTCCGGACCCCTAGTTCGTTCTTCCTATCATGCCGAAAAACACATTCTGTAAGCCATTTGCGCCTTATTTTTAACGAATTGAAAACCATCCGAACGATGCAAACACGTACGAAAATCTATATCCTCAGTTCTCTTGGCGCCGCAGCAGTGGCTGCTATGGCCTTCTTACCTGCAGCGCCTACGGCCTCAAAGTACCAACCTCGTCCTGTGGAAGGAACGATGGCTATTGCCGGCACGCAGGAATACCTGCACATGCTCCGTGCCAACGGTGTGACCGGTGAAATTGACCCGGCCGGCGTCGCGCAGGCATGGCAATCGTTGCAAAACATGCCCTCGGCCAAAACCACCACTTTGGCATGGGACAGCAAGGGTCCGGACAACTATGGGGGACGTACGCGTGCCCTACTCGTGGACAAAAACAACTCGGCGCACGTGTTTGCGGGTTCTGTCGGCGGAGGTTTGTTCAAATCCACCAATGGCGGAGCCACATGGAATGTGGTGAGTGATCCAGGAGCCAACCAATCCGTGGCGTCCATCACACAAGCCGCCAATGGCGATATCTACTTCGGTACAGGGGAGATCTTCCTCGGATACGGTGGTACGGGCCAGAACACCACTCCGAACTTTGCGGGTGGCGGAATCTACAAATCCACGGATGGAGGCAACACCTTTACCCACCTGGCCTCTACCATGCCAGCCAGTGTCTCGGGCTCCGGTGATTGGGCGGCCGTAGCAGACATTGCGGCGCACCCTACGGATGCGAGTACCATTTATGCGGCAACCAACACGGGCTTCAAAAAGTCAACCGATGGTGGCGCCACTTGGACCACGGTCTTGACCGGCGGCATTACGGATTTTGCTATCTCCAACTCGGGCAAAATTTTCCTGAACCGCTCTGGCCAAACGATGTACTCCACGGACGGAAATACCTTCAACGAAATTTCTTCGCCCGTGGTGACGGCCACGAGCTTGCCTCGCCGCACAGGCAGCCGCATGCGCTACGCGATCAGCCCACAGGATGAGAATTACGTTTATGTGATCCAAACGAACGGCAGCAAATTGGCGGCCGTATACCGTTCAACGGACGGCGGAACGACATGGAGCAAGATTGGCCAACGTGGCAACAATTTTGACCCCTTGTGCAATGGATCGGGAACGGGCCAGTACTGCCAGGGTATCTATGACTTGCTATTCGCGATTTCTCCCACCGACAAGAACCATATTTGGTTAGGCGGCATCACCGTGTGGCAGTGGCAAGAAACCCAAGGTTGGAGCCAAGTCAGCACCCTGAACAACTTTGGTGGGGGCAATCCGTACTACCTGCATGCGGACAGCCATGAAATGATTTTTGACCCTAACAACGGCAACATCGCTTACGCGGCGAACGATGGCGGTGTCTTTAAATCCACGGATGGAGGCCAGACCTGGACCGAGCGGAATTTGGGCTACACGACGTTCCAATACTTTGGTTTTGGTGTAGGCAAGGACCGCAAGCTCATCGGCGGATGCCAGGACAATGGTACATCCTACTTGGATGGTACGTTGGTGTCTCCCAATGGCGCGAAGGATGTGTTTGGTGGGGACGGTGGTCACTCGGACATTTCGTGGTTGCGCCCCAAAGTCATGTTTGCGGAGACCCAGAGTGGGAACTTCTACCGTTCAGATAACGAGGGGGCTTCGTGGAGCTCTTTTGCCTCACCTGTGATGAACTTGGCCAGTCAGCGCGGCTTCCCCTTGTCCAACTGGATGATGCCTTTTGAGTTGTGGGAAACGGCGAACGATGCCAATTCAGAAGATACGGTCACCTTCGAACTTTTGCCAGCCCTCCGTTCCATGGGGTATGGAGATGGCATCAAAAAGATTTTCAAAGGCAAAATGCGCCATGGCCAAGATGCGGCCGAATACCTGGCAGGCACGTTCCAAGTGACGGCTGGTCCGGTAACCCTGACGGCGGATGCCCAAGGGAATATTTCAGGTACGGGCGGTTCCGGAACCTTTGTGGCGGATTCGGGATATTTCGAAGTCACCTTCACGTCTGCACCTTTGGCGGAGGTCATCATGACTTGTGATGTATTCTTGCCTGCGGGATCAGATTTGAGCTTGGCATCTGCCATTGGTGGTTTGCCCATTGATGTGACTACCGCGGCGGTGATGAACGTCGGGGATACCTATAAGGCCCAAGACCCCGTTCAATCGATGTTCTTTGCTGGCTTGAGCTCTTGGAGCGACGCGGCCTTCCCCACGATTGGGGGCATTTGGATGACCCGTGAAGTGCATCAGTTTGGCAGCACAGAATGGTGGCAAATCGCCCACTTGGGCTACGGTACCACACCGCAATACATGAAGATTTCCAACGACGGCAATCACTTGTTTGTGGGAACCACCAATGGACGTCTCTACCGCATTTCAAATCTGCAGCAGGCCCGTTCCAAGAGCGAGGCGAGCATTGATTCGGTGAGCTCCTATGTCTTGACAGTGAACCAAATTGGCACTTTCCCCAACCGCGTGGTGACGGGCATTGATGTAGATCCCAACGATGCCAACCGCGTGGCGGTTTCTCTGGGGAACTACGGAAATACCAACTTCGTCTATGTTTCAACCAACGCATTGTCGGCTTCTCCGACGTTCTCTCCCAAGCAAGGCAACATGCCCAATGTTCCGGCCTACGCCGTGTCCTTTGACAAGGGCAATGCTTCCCGCTTGGTGGTAGGAACTGAATGGGGCATTTTCGTCACGGACAACGTAACGAGCGGCGCCCCCACGTATACGGAGGAAAACGATGGCATGGCTCGAATTCCTGTCTTCGAAATCGAGCAATACCGCACCAACGAGAACTACGACCCCAATGCTCCGGGCAGCAGTGCCACGGAAGGGGATTTCTTCATTGCCACGCATGGTCGTGGGTTGTTCCACTCGGTGAGCACCTCTACCAGCCGTCCTGTCAGCATCGACGAGCGTCCCCGTGCGAATGAGGGCTTGGCCTTGGGAATATATCCCAATCCGGCGAGCGAACGTGTCCAAGTGCCTGTAGAGGCCCAAGGCGAAGTGCGCATTTCTATCCGCACGCTCGAAGGCCGTGTGGTGCGCCGTGTAGATATGAAGCGCGTACCAACGGGCATGGAAAGCTACACGATGGACCTCACCGGCTTGGCTAAGGGCAGCTACGTGGTGACACGCACGCAGAATGGCTCCGCAGCGAGCGAAATCATGATCGTGCGCTAAGCATCCTCAGTGCCCATGAAAAAGCCCTGGCCATTGGCGAGGGCTTTTTTTATTTCCTTTAAAAGGATAGTTGAAAGGGTGGTTCGCGTCCTACTGGCCCGGCATGGCATTGGACATGCGCGCCACCTCTTGGGCAAAAATTTGAGCCAAGGGGTGTGTCGGGTACGCTTTGATGAAGGCGTCTGCGTAGGCTTGCATCATACCGATATCCGTGGTGGGACGGAAAATGGGTACTTGACCCACTTGTTGGAAAAATCCAAAGACATTTGAAAGATTGGTGGAATCATGGGCCATCACCGCCAGAATTTCCTCCCGGTGCGCGAGGTAGCGGCTCTCTAGGCGTTCAAAATGACGTTGTTCACGCGCCAAGGATCCCTCTGTGGAATCACTTCGGTGTGCATTCCGGTACTGGTCCAACGAGTCCAAGAGCAGGGAGGAGCGCAAAACAGGACGGTAGAGGGCCTGCAATTGTTCGCTCAATACAGAACCTTCTATGGTGTAGTCGGTGAGCGGGGTGCTTGCTTGGATATGACCGGCAATGCGGTCACCCGGTTGAATGCCCAACCGCATGCTGCCTCCCGTGTCAAATAAGAGGTAGTAAAAGGTCTGCAGGGTACTATCGACGGGTAAATCCAAGGATAGTTGGCCATCGGAAATGGCGACCGTATCCCAGGGCACGGTATGGTCTCCCTCGATGCGCACAATGATGGCCTCAGTTGCACCTTCAATGGTTACATCGAGCTGGCCATGGTCTGATGTACAGGCTGTGAGGCTTGCAAAGAGGGCAGAGGCCCACAAGGCGGCGCGGAAAAATGGTTTTTTCATATGAAATTCAGGCGTCGGCACCCGGTTCACTTAGGAACCCAGGCGCTGTTGAATGAGTTTGGTCGCCACTTTGGGATCCGCAGCTCCACGGCTTCGCTTCATCACTTCACCCATGAAGAGGCCCATCAAGCCTTTTTTGCCGGCTTGGTATTCGGCCACTTTGTCGGGGAAGGCAGCCAGGGCTGCTTCCACGTGCGCCATGAGGGCGGATTCGTCCGACTCTTGAACTAGGCCCTGTGCTTCGGCCAACGTTCGAGGATCTGCATCAGGCTGAGCCACGAGCAGAGGGAAAAGTTGCTGGGCGGCCGCGCTAAAGCTTACCGTTCGGTCTTCAACCAGGGCAATCAGTTTAGCGAGGGCTTGGGCAGGAAGTGTCCACTGGGTCCAGTCCAAGGCGCGCTCATTGAGCCAAGCTTGAACGGGCCCCATCAGCCAGTTCGCGCCGGACTTAGCCGGACACCCTGTGCTCAGGAGTGCCTCGTAGTAGAGGGCCGTTTCTTTGGATTCGGTCAGGAGTTGGGCATCATAGCGGCTCAATCCCAATTCTTCTTGGTAGCGCTTGACTAAAGCTTGAGGGAGCGGAGGCATGGCCTCAGCAATTTCTGCCTTGAGGGCTTCAGTCACGCGCACGGGAGCCAAGTCGGGCTCAATGAAATAGCGGTAATCGTTGGCATCCTCCTTGGAGCGCATCGCTGTGGTACTCCCTTTGGCGGCATCAAACGTGCGGGTTTCTTGAGATAGACTTCCGCCTGCATTCAACACCGCGCATTGCCGATCAAATTCAAAGTCAATGGCCCGTTGTACGTTTCGGAAGGAATTCAAGTTTTTCACCTCGACCTTGGTTCCAAAGGCTTCACGGCCGACGGGACGAATGGATATATTCACGTCGCACCGCAACGAGCCCTCCTCCATGTTGCCGTCTGAAATGTCCAAATAGCGCACGAGCTTGCGAATCTCTTGCAAGTAGAGATAGGCCTCCTCTCCACTGCGGAAATCGGGCTCAGAAACAATTTCCAAAAGTGGGACGCCTGCACGGTTGAGGTCCAGTAGGGTATGGAAAGGATCCAAATCGTGGATGGATTTGCCGGTATCCTCCTCCATGTGAATGCGGGTGAGGCCAATGCGCTTGGGCGCCATGGTTTCAGAGGAAATCCAGATCCCTCCACCCGTGCAAATCGGCGTTTCGTCTTGGGTAATCTGGTAGCCCTTGGGCAAATCAGGGTAGAAATAGTTTTTGCGGGCGTAGGCATTGAATTCCCGGATCGTGCATCCACAGGCCAAGCCCAATCGGATCGCATTGCGCACGACCCCGGCATTGGCCTTGGGTAAAGTGCCCGGATGTCCGAGGGTAATGGGCGAAACTTGGGTGTTGGGTGCGGCTCCATAATCGTAGCCATCGGAAGAATATGCTTTGGAGCGCGTGTTCATTTGCACGTGCACTTCCAGTCCAATAACAGCCTCAAAGGAGGTAGGTACGCTCTCGCTCATAACTGCAAAGGTACGCGGTATCCGTGGGCCTTCCATTGGTTTTGGAGCCACAAGAGGAAGGGATTCCGGTCCACCCCAAAATCGGCTTCATGCGGTAAAACATAGACGTTCAAATGGGCCCAGGCCTCAGGTTTTTGAGGCAATCGGGCCAAATCTTTCCCCGTCGTCAACAGGGCATTGCAGCCACTCTGATAGGCGTCCGAAGCAATCTGCGCACATCGGGTTTCATCCAAGGGACTATGGTCCGGGAAACGCAGGGTAACCGCAGCCACGCCTCCCTGGTCAAAGCGCTCTGGCGCCGTCGCGAAGGATTCAAAACGACGGGGGTCCCCGATGCCCGAAAAAACCAGCGCCGTTTCATCGCCCCGCCAAGCGGGCGCATTCCAGCGGGGGATGGGCTCACCCATCACCTCCTGTGCGGCAAAAAGGGGCTGATCTTTTCGCAATCCCAGCTTGGTCGCGATGGCAAGGCGCTCGTGGGCATCTAGGGGGTGCGGGCATTTGCTGATCACCACTGCGGAGGCACGCCCAGCCGCTTCGGGCGATTCTCTGAGGGGTCCGGCAGGAAGGACCGCCGCCTCGGTGTACCATTCACCGTAGGGACAAATCAACAGGGTAATGGGGCTTTTCAAATCCCAATGCTGCATGGCGTCATCCAGAATGACGGGGCAGTTTTTGGGAAGCATTTGGAAGGCATCTCGGCGCTTGTGGGCCACAATGACATGGACATCTGGGCTGTGGCCAAAGACGCTCCGAACCAGGCGGGGTTCATCCCCGACCTCCTCGGCCGTATCCTGCAATTCCACGCGGCGTGTTTCTTTCGTCTTTCGGCCATATCCCCGGGCTACATAGGCGACATCCGAGACTTGGGGCTGAATTTGTTCTAAAATCCACAAGGCAATCGGGGTTTTACCCGTGCCCCCCGCGTGCAGATTTCCCAGTGTGAGCGTGGGCTGGCTCGGCAAAAAGGGCACGATGATTTTCCACTCGTAAATATGCCGATGTAAGGCGACCCCGAGCAAGTAAAGGGGGGTCAGGAAACCCCAACGCGGATGTGGTTTACGCCGATTCATGAGCGGAGAAGCGCATCGACGTGCACCCCCATCGGGACGCGTTGAACATGAGGTTGTTTTTGAATCCACGTGCATTGCCTTTTGGCATACTGACGGGTATGGGTGGCAATCAATGCATGAAGTTCGGGCTCAGTCGCTTTCGGATAGGCATAGAACTCACGGTATCCCACCGTTTGCATCGCCGGTAAATGGTGAAATGAAGCCAAGGCCATCGCCTCTTCACGCAGCCCTTCCGACAACATCTGCTGGGTGCGTTCTTGAATTCGCATTGTGAGCTGGTTCATATCGGGCCAAATCGTCCATTCCCGCAAATCCATGTCCTGGAAGTAGGGTTGAGCGGCCTTCTCTTGGGTGCGTTGTGCCGAATACGGTGTGCCCGTCAAGGTGATAATCTCCAAGGCGCGAATGACCCGACGTGAATTCTGAAGGTCAGCCTCTGCCGCATAGAGGGGATCCAAAGCCTGCAATTGCGCTTGAAGTGCTTTCGGGTCCTGTTGCCACTGGGCTTCCAGTTCGGCGCGCAAAGCGGGATCGGCGGCGGGCAAGGCATCCCATGCATAGAGGAGTGCCCGAGCATACAGTCCCGACCCCCCGACAACGATGACATTTCCATGTTGTGTGAGCAGATTTTGAACGATCGGGCGGGCCCACTGGGCATAGGACATGGCGGTCAGCGGGGCATGGATGCTGTGGCTCGCGATGCCCCAATGTTCCGCAGCAGCAAGCTCTTCCTCGGAAGGTCGGGCCACGCCAATGGACAGCTCCCGGTAGAGCTGGCGGGCGTCGCAATTCACGATGGGAGCCCGGAGGGCTTGGGCCAAAGCAATAGCTAAAGCCGTTTTCCCCGAAGCGGTCGGGCCGTGAAGCATCCAAAGTTGAGGGCGGGACATGCTACGAAGGTAAATCCTCTGTGAGTTCTTCGTAACTTAGGTAGAAGCCATGGACCAAATTCGACCGATCTCCCGCGAAGAATTGCCCCACATTTCGTTGGGCACAGCCCCTATGCTCGGGGATGAGGCCCGGATTGCGCGATGGAAAGATTTGCATCGAGCCGCCTTCATTGGGAATTTGCGGGAAGAAAAAGTGACCTTTTTTCTTCAAGGGGGTGGCAAGGAAGTCCTTCAGATGGAAACCACCTTGTGGGCCTGCACCCAGGAGTGGGCTGTTTTCAAAGAAGGTCAACGCATTCCTGTGGAGAGCATTATCCGGGTGGCCTTTCACCAAGCGTCCGAAGAGTAGCCATCCAGGTCCTCTTCATCAAAACCATATTCGTCTTCTTCCTCATCCTCCTCGTCTGCATAGGCTAGGCCGCCCTCGCCCGCAAATTCGGGGTCTGGTGCCTCTTTTGGGCGGTCGCCATAGGACAAGACGATTTGGGGCTCACCAGCTGCCCCCGCATCTTGGCGCACGAACTCTACCATGAAGGTCCACATGGCGAGAAAATCATAAATGAAGATCAAGCGCTGTCCCGGGGTGCCGAGAATGCGGGCTAAGGGGTGGTCCGACATGGCTCCCAATCCCTGCGGGTCCATCGCCATCAATGGGATTTCGTCCAGTTGGGTCCATTGGTCGTCGGTGGTGTAGAAGGATGCCATTTGACCAGGTTCCAAGTCATAGGCCTGGGCGATGGCGACATGGAGTTCTTCCAAGGTCGCGGTGCTGTCGATTGCGACATCTCGAAAGACGTCATCGGGGCAATGCAGAATGGCGCGGAGGGTCAGGCGTGTATTCATAGGGCAATCTTGGGTTCTATCCCGAGGGAGGCGGCTACGTCGTAGGCCAGCCGGCGGGCATCATCAAAGGTATTTGGGATTTGTCCATCTAGGACCGCTTCGCGAATGGCTGTTTTGATTTGGCCAATCTCCTTCCCAGGAGGCAAGCCAAACCATTCCATCAATTGGTTGCCATCCACCGGGGGCTGCCAATTGCGCAGGTGGTCGCGGGCTTCCACCTCCACCAGTTTTTCCCGGACATGCTGGAAGTTTGCGAGGTACTTGGTTTTTTTTCTTGGATTCTTGGTGGTGATGTCCGCCTCGCAGAGTTGCATTAAGTCATCGATGGCGTCGCCGGCATCAAAGAGGAGGCGGCGTACGGCCGAATCGGTGGCCATTTCGCTCGCCACGGCGATAGGTCGGCTGGACATTTGAATGAGCTTCACGACATAGTGAAGACGCTCATCCAGCGGCAGAGCGAGGCGCTTGAAAATTTTCTTGGCCATCTTCCCGCCCAAAAATTCGTGTCCATGGAAGGTCCAACCCGTTCCTGGAATGAAGCGTTTCGTCGGAGGCTTGCCGATGTCGTGGAGAAGGGCAGCCCATCGGTGCCAGACATTGTCCGATACGCGGGCCAAATTATCCACCACCTCCAGCGTGTGCCAGAAATTGTCCTTGTGCAAATGGCCTTCGACCTCATCCACCCCAGCCAAGGAAGCCACTTCCGGGAGGAGGTGAACCATGAGGCCGCCGTGGTGCATCCCTGCAAGACCAATACTCGGAACGGGACTTTCCAGAATTTTGGTCAGTTCCGTGGCGATGCGCTCGGGGGAGAGGATGGTCAAACGGTGGGCGGAAGCGCGAATTCCTTCAAGGGTCTCTGGGTGGATGGTGCATTGCAGTTGACTCGAGAAACGCACGGCGCGTAGCATGCGCAGCGGATCATCTGCGAAGGTTTTGATGGGATCCACCGGGGTTCGGAGAATGCGCGCCTCCAAATCAGCCCGCCCTTGAAAGGGATCCAGCAATTGACCGAAGGTTGGACGATTGACGGAAAAGGCCATCGCATTGATCGTAAAGTCGCGCCGCAATTGATCCTCTTCGAGGGTCCCAGGCGCCACCTTGGGGTTGCGGCTGTGTGGGCTGTAGCTCTCCGAACGGGCACGCACAAATTCAATGTCCCAATCCTTCCATCGAAACTGCGCGGTCCCAAAGTTTTTAAATACAGTCACTTTGCCGGCCTTGAGCCGGCGGGCAGATTCTTGAGCCAAGGCCAGTGCATCTCCTACGACAACAAAGTCGACATCTTTGGAGTTGCCCCGGTCCAACAGGCGGTCACGTACCCAGCCCCCGACCACATAGCAAGGCAACCCCGCGTCGTCCGCGGCGCCGCCGATTGTCTGAAAAACGAGGTGGTCAAGTTGACTCGGATACATGCTTACACGGCCACGTTGTACGTTCGAAGAGCGTCGTTGAGGGAGGTCTTTTTATCGGTGCTTTCCTTGCGCTGACCAATAATCAAGGCACAGGGGACCTGATAGGTGCCCGCGGCAAAGGTTTTGGCTTGGCTTCCGGGTATCACGACGCTGCGTGCCGGCACAAAGCCTCGGTATTCAATAGGCTCCTCGCCGGTGACATCAATGATTTTGGTACTGGCCGTGAGGACCACGTTGGCACCTAGAACGGCCTCTTTGCCGACATGCACCCCTTCTACGACGATGCAGCGCGAACCGATAAAGGCGCCATCCTCGATGATGACGGGAGCGGCTTGGAGCGGTTCAAGGACACCCCCGATGCCCACACCTCCGCTGAGGTGAACGTCGCTGCCAATCTGAGCGCAGCTGCCAACCGTCGCCCACGTGTCGACCATCGTGCGGCGTCCCACATAGGCGCCAATGTTGACATAGGAGGGCATGAGAATAACATCTCGGTCAATGAAGGCCCCGTAGCGCGCCACCGCATGGGGCACAACGCGAATGCCTTTTTCGGCATAGCCCGTTTTCAGGGCCATTTTGTCGTGAAACTCCATGGGACCGGCCTCGAGGGTTTCCATCTTCCGAATGGGGAAGTAGAGCACCACGGCTTTTTTTACCCACTCATTCACTTGCCATCCTTCGGCTGTAGGCTCGGCCACGCGCAATTCACCCGCATCGATGGCGGCGATAACCGCGTCGATGGCCGCGATGGTTTCGGGCTCTTGAAGGCGTTCGCGCGCTTCCCAAGCGCGTTCGATGAGGGTTCGGAGGTCCAAAACGTTCATGGTCGATTTTTTTGTGTCAAAAAGCTATCTAAAATGAGGCATGCCGAAGCCGCGTCCAACATGCCTTTGTCCTTCTTTACGCGGGATTTGGCCCCCGCACTGTGGGCCGCTTGAGCCGCCATTTTGGAGGTGTAGCGCTCATCCATCCAATGCAGTGGTAAAGAAGGCCAGAGGGAATGAATTTTTTCACCGAGCGTACGGGCATGTTGGCTGCCTTCCGTTTCCCGGCCCATCAGGTCTTTGGGCAGTCCCAGCACCAAACCAGCCAGGTCCGCCTCGCGGTAATGGGAAGTGAGGTACAAGAGGATTTCTGCCGTGCGGTGGGTGCCCACCGGAAAGGCCATGCTGTGCGTGGGGTCTGATTCGGCCAAACCCGTGCGCACGGCGCCAACATCCAATCCGAGCCAAATTCCCATCCGACAAAGGTAGGTCAGGGCTGTATCTTTGCCCCAAAGAAAACGCATGGTTTACCCGATTGTCGCCTATGGTTCCCCCGTTCTCAAGCGTGTTGCGCAGGAGGTCGAGGTTCCCAGTGCCCAGACTGATCAGTTTATTGAGGACTTATTCGAAACGATGTACGCCTCCAAGGGGGTGGGTCTAGCGGCTCCCCAAGTAGGTGTGTCGAGCCGAGTTTTTGTGGTGGACGGCTCCCCCTTTGCCGAGGATGCAACCAGCCCGGAGGAAGCGGAGGTGCTCAAGACCTTTAAACGCGCCTTCATCAATCCCACCATTCTCGAGGAGACGGGAACACCCTGGGGCTTCGAAGAAGGGTGCCTGAGCATCCCCGAGATCCATGAAACCGTACAGCGCAAACCGACTGTGGTCATTGAAAGCCAAACGGCGGAGGGTGAATGGATCGAGGAAACCTTCACGGGTTTGCCCGCGCGCATCATTCAGCACGAATACGACCACATTGAGGGGATCCTATTTTTGGATCGATTGACCCCGTTGAAGCGGCGTATGCTCCAAGGCCGCTTGAAAGATATCGCCGGGGGAAAGGTGAATGCCTCCTACCGCATGAAATTTGATGTGAAATGAAGCGTCTCTTTGGTATCGTACTGTCCGCCATCCTCCTCGCGTGCAGCAATCCGCAAGAAGAAGCCGAGCGCCTGATTGATGCCATGGGGGAAACCGCCCAGGCGGGCGGCGATGCGGTGGTGGATACGAGTGGATGGCAGCAGAAATGGACTGTGCTTCAGGCGGCGGCGAATTCGACTGACCAAGATTCGCTCTGGGCCCGCTACCAAATGATTTCCGCCGATATTCAGGCCAGTGTTCCGGGCGGGGCTTTGTATGCCATTCGGACCTACTTTCAGGTGGCAGACTCCTTGCCAAGCCGACAAGAAGGCGCCTTGGCACTCTTTTCAGCCGCCGTGACCTTTGAAGAAAAATTGAGCGACCGAGGCCGGGCCATCCAAGTGCTTACGATGCTGGTGGACCGCTACCCTGGAACACACATGGCGGAAACGGCTCTGGCCTACCGCGATGTGCTCGTATTTGAAAACGACGAATCACTTTTGGACAAAATCCACGAGTGGCAAACCCAAGAATCCCCTCCAACTCCATGAAATCCATTAAAACTATTTTGGCCATCGCTGGCCGTCCCGGATTGTACAATCTCGTGGCTCAAACCCGCACCGGCATCGTGGTTGAATCCCTCGATGACCAAAAACGCTTGACGGTTTCGGCCCAGCAGCAAGTGCATGCTTTGGATGAAATTGCCATGTACACCATCGAAGGGGAGAAGCCTCTACGCGAGCTTTATGAAGCGACCGGAAAGGCCTTGAAAGGGGCCAAGACGGTATCGCACAAAGCGGATGCTTCAGAGATTTTGGCTGCCTTTCAGTCGCATGTACCCAACTACGATGAGACGCGTGTGTACATCAGCGACATGAAGAAGTTTGTCAACTGGTACAACCTGTTAGTGGACTACGGTTTCTTCGCAGAAGAGCCGAAGCCCGCGAAGGCCAAAGCCGCGAAAAAAGCAGACGCCGGAGAGGATGCCTAATCCCCAAGACGCACAAGCCGCCTTCCAGCGACTGCTGGACATCATGGACGACCTCCGGGCCAAATGCCCCTGGGACCGCGAACAGGATGCGGCTTCGCTGCGCAAGCTCACCATCGAAGAGACCTATGAATTGGCGGATGCCATTGACGAGGGCGATTGGGACGAGCTGAAGAAGGAAGTGGGAGACCTCTTTTTGCATTTGGTCTTTTACAGCAAGCTGGGCGAAGAGCGAGGCGATTTTGACGTCACCGACGTGCTCAACAGCGTGTGCGAGAAGTTGATTCGGCGCCACCCGCACATATACGGCGACGTGGATGCGGCAGATAGCAAGACAGTGAAGGCCAATTGGGAAGCGATTAAACTCAAGGAAAAGGGAGCCGAACGCCGCTCCGTCCTTCAAGGTGTTCCCAAGTCTTTGCCTGCCATGGTGAAAGCTTTTCGCATCCAGGAAAAAGTACAAGGGGTGGGGTTTGATTGGCCGGATGAAGCCGGTGTTTGGGCCAAAGTCCAGGAGGAACTTGTGGAAATGCGCGAGGCAAGCGACCCGAAGGATGAGGCCATGGAACTCGGGGACGTGCTTTTTGCCTTGGTCAATTATGCCAAGCATCGAGGCCTCGATCCCGAGCAGGCCCTCGCGCAATCCAACGCCAAGTTCGTCCGCCGTTTCCAAGCCATGGAAACCCTTGTGGAAGGGCAAGGCCGTGAAATCAGTGCGATGAAATTGGAGGACTGGGATCAGCTGTGGAACCAAGTTAAAGCAACGGAAGATTGATGTTTCCGTTACCCTGAGGAAAACCAGGGGGGCTAATTTGGACACCATGAAAACGGTTTACCTCATCCGGCACGCGAAATCTTCCTGGGACTACCCGCATCTCGAAGACCGGGATCGCCCACTTAAGGGGCGCGGTATCCGCGATGCACACCTCATGGCTGCCTGGTTGGCGGAGGAAGTCCAGCCCGCTCCGGCGATGGTATCAAGTCCCGCCACCAGGGCCCTGCATACGGCGATGATTTTTGCCCGAAACTTTGGCCTAACCTTGGACTACATTCGAACCGATGAAGCCCTCTATGAGATGTCCGTGGCGCAGCTTCACGCGTATTTACGGGAGCTCCCCGAATCCATGGACGCGGTGATGGTTTTTGGCCACAATCCCACCCACACGGCCTTTTTAAACCGTTGTGTAGACCAAGTGATTGATAATGTCCCAACCGCAGGGGTGGCCTGTTTGCGCTTTGACGTGGGCGTGTGGAAGGACTTGGATTTTGATGCGGAATTGCTCTTCTTTGATTTCCCGAAGAATCACAAGAGTTAACCGACCTTTACGGCATGCTATCAGCCGCCCGCGACCGATTTACCAATAGAGATATTAGCTGGCTACACTTCAATGCTCGCGTGTTGCAAGAAGCTAAGGATGAGCGAAATCCCCTCATTGAACGGGTTCGATTTTTGGGCATTTTCTCCAATAACCTCGACGAGTTTTTCCGCGTGCGCTACGCGAGCATCCAGCGCTTAGCCAAGCTCCCCAACCAGAAAAAAGTCAAAGAGCAATTGGGCGGTTGGAGCCCCATGGACCTCCTCCAGGCCATTCAGGACGAAGTCACTGAACAAAACCAGCAGGTGGAAGCCATCTATGAGCAGCTCATGGTGGAATTGGAAAAAGAAGGCATTGCCCTCATTACCGAGGCCGAATTGACCAAAGGCCAAGAGGAGTTTGTACGCAAGTACTACATTGAGAAAATTAGCCCTTCTGTCTTCACCATGATTTTGCGCGAGGACTATCCCTTTCCGGAGCTCAATGACGGCTCGATTTACTTGGCCATCCAGTTGCATTCAACGGGGACAACCGAGTCGGTGCAGTCCTTGATTGAGATTCCAACGGATTTACACGGCCGCTTTGTCGTGCTTCCAAAGTATGGGAAGAACTACTTGATGTATTTGGACGATGTGCTGCGCTACAATTTGCGGTACGCCTACTTCATTTTTCCCGCAGACCGAATTGAAGCGCATGCCTTTAAAATTGGCCGCGATGCGGAATTGGATATGGACCACCACGACGTCTCCAAAACCATGGTGGACCGTGTTCGCCGTGGTTTGGAGGACCGATTGGCAGGGGACCCTGTCCGAATGGCCTACGACGATGGCATAGCACCGGACTTTCTCGCTCAGTTGGTTCGAAAGATTGGCCTCGAGGACACGGACGCGCTGAATCCTGGCGGTCGATACCACAACAAGCGTGACTTGATGCGCTTTCCCAATGTAGGTGGTCCCCATCTTGAACATCCTGCCTTGCCGCCCTTGATGCACCCGGATTTGGATTTGGAGCGCTCCCTGCTGCAGGTGATTCGGAAGAAAGACGTCTTGATCTATACCCCCTTCCACACCTTCTCGTACATCATTCGTTTCCTGCGTGAAGCGGCTATGGATCCGCAGGTCGAGTCCATTTCCATCACGCTATACCGCTTAGCCTCCCAGTCGCGCATTATTTCGGCGCTGATCAATGCGGCTAAAAATGGCAAGCGGGTGCACGTGGTGATTGAGTTGCAAGCCCGCTTTGACGAGCAGAACAACATTCACTATTTGGAGAAGATGCGCAAAGAAGGCATCGAGGTTCAAACGGGTGTAGAGGGGCTCAAAGTCCACAGCAAGATCATTTGTGTGGAGCGCAAAACGGACAAAGGCCGTGAGCTCTTCGCCGTCGTCGGTACGGGCAACTTCCATGAAGGGACGGCGCGCATCTACACGGACTACTACCTCTTTACGGCCGATAAGCGCGTGACCAAAGAGGTTCAACGCGTTTTCCAATTCCTAGCCGAGCCCTACCGCGTCCAGAAGTACAAGCACTTGATCGTAAGTCCCCACTTCACGCGAAAGGGCATGATGAAAAATATCGACCGCGAAATCGCCCATGCACGCGCCGGTCGCCCCGCCGAAATTTGGATGAAATTCAACAGCCTCTCTAGTTACGACATGGGGCAAAAGCTCTACGAAGCGAGCCAGGCGGGTGTGAAGGTGAAGCTCATTGTTCGGGGCGTCTGCTGTGTGAAGCCTGGAATTCCCGGTTTGAGTGAGAACATTGAAGTGATTTCGGTGATTGACCGATTCTTGGAGCACAACCGCATCTACGCCTTCTTGAACGGCGGTCAATGGGCGATGTACATCGCGTCGTTTGACTTGATGACCCGCAACTTGGACCTGCGCGTCGAGGTGGGAGCGCCGATTTACAGCCCCACAGTGCAGCAAGAAATTTTGGACCATTTAGCCTTGATTTGGAAGGACAACGTCAAAGCTCGGAGCTCCAAGGAAGGGGCCCCGAATGCCTACCGCAGTATTCCGGGCCGAAAAATTCGGAGCCAAGAGGAGCTCTACAACTATGCGCAGAAACAACTGAAATTCGGGGGGTCATGAAAATTGTGAAGATTGGGGCCATTGATATTGGCTCGAATTCCCTGCGCCTTTTGGTGAGCAACGTGATCCCAACGCCGGAATATACCCACTACAAAAAAGCATCGATGACCCGTTTGCCCGTTCGTTTGGGCGAAGATGTTTTTCGAACTGGGAGGATTTCCAAAGAAACTGGAGACCGTTTAGTCGATTCCATGCGTGCATTTGCAGCCATCATGAAGGTCAATGGAGTAGAAGCGCACCGAGCTTGTGCCACCAGTGCAATGCGCGAAGCGAAAAATGCCGCTCGGTGGATTCGCAAAGTCCGCAGGGCTACAGGCATTCAGATAGATGTCATTGATGGGGAAGAAGAGGCACGCCTCATTTTTTACGCCAAACTCTTTGATAAGATTCAGCCGGAAGAAGAAAACCTGCTATTTATTGACGTGGGGGGTGGATCCACCGAGCTCACCTTTTTTCACGAAGGTTTGCCCCGCGAGTCCCGCTCATTTCCCCTAGGTACCGTGCGTTCCCTCAATGCCGTAGATAGCCAGCGCGAGTGGGCCACCATGGAGGCATGGGTGAAAGAACATATGGAAAACCTGCCCGGATCGGTGGCTTTAGTGGGATCAGGGGGTAATATTAACAAAGCGCATAAGCTTTCTGGCCGTCCGATTAGCGAGCCCCTTTCCAGGCAGTATTTGGATCGTTTAAGCAAGCAGATTGAGGAACTGACCCCGGATGAGCGGGTCATGCAATTGGGCTTAAATGTGGACCGAGCGGACGTCATCGTGCCTGCCTTGGCCATCTACCGAAGAGCTATGAAATGGGCCGGTGCAACCTGGATTTATGTGCCCAAAATTGGCGTCTCTGATGGCATGGTTCGGGATACCTACCATCAAATGTTTAAACCCGATTTGGAACGATGAAAAAGATATTTCAGCTAGGTGCGCTCATCCTCCTAACAGCCAGCTGCACACTACCCGGACGCAATGAGGCGGCGTCTGGCGTCCATCTAACCGTTTTTACAGCAGATACCTTGCCTTGGTCTGATACGCTTTTCATTACCGGCAGCACCACGCAGTTGGGCGGTTGGAATGGGCGAGGCTTGCCATTTGAACGCGATGTCGACAATCCGTTGCGTTGGACCTTGCACTTTCAGTCGGTCGATTCGGCCTTTTCCTACAAGCTCACACTTGGGGATTGGAGCCATGAAGCAAAGTTGGCTGAAGGCATGGCTTTCAGGGATTTGGGCGGCTGGAGGACAATGGACACCACCTTGTATGCACAGTCCTTTGGGATGGCTGAGCGGGTGAATGATGGCCAAGTCAGCGGGTATCTAACGGTGATGGATGCCCCTATGGATCCCGAGGGCATCATTCCTTCGCGCAAAATGTGGGTTTGGACACCCTACGATCTGAAGCAAATAGATGGGACTGGGCCCGTGGATCTGCTACTGATGTCCGACGGCCAAAATTGTATAGACCCCGCCACGAGCACTTTTGGCGTGGATTGGGCGGTGGACGAAGCCATTCTCGCCCTCATGGAGGCGGGCCGAATCAGGCCGACTATCGTGGTTGCCTTGCAATGCGCAACGGAAGGTGGTGACCGCCGCCGCCTCGAGTATGGTCCAGGCGAACTAGGGGAGGCATTTACCGACTATCTCGTTCACACGGTCTTGGCGCAAGCATTGGAAAACCCGATCCTATCCTCGGAAAGCCACGTCTACTTTGCGGGCTCCAGCATGGGTGGCGTTTTAGCCTTTCGCTTGCTGACAGAGTACCCCGATGTGTTCGATGGTGCTTTGGCTTTTTCTCCAGCGGTGTACGTGGAAACGGGCAATGGCTTGGTCGTCGATGCTATTGGACCTTGGAGGAAGAATGGACGCCCGGCACCCTCGGGTTACCTCTACGTGGACAATGGAGGCGTAGGGCTTGAGGCTCAGCTCCAGCCGGGCATTGACCTACTCTTGAAAGAACTCGAGCAAAGCAACTACCCTGTGGACCACCTCAAGTGGGTGCGCGACAAAAAGGCCGAACATAGCGAAGTGGCCTGGCGTCAGCGTTTCCCCGATGCATTGGCCTGGCTAGCGGGCAAAGGGGACTGGGTGCCCTAAAAAAAAGCCCGCCGAAGCGGGCTTTGGACATTCCAAGTGACGTGCTTTACAAAGCGGCCAAAACGGCCTCGTAATTGGGCTCTTGCCCCGTTTCGGGGACTTGCTCGGTGTGAGTGATTTGGCCTGAAGCGTCTACGACCACCACGGCGCGACTAAATAAACCGGCGAATTTGCTGTCGGCAAAGGTTACACCGTAGTCGGAACCAAATGAAGGCGTCTTGAAGGCAGAGAGGAAGGCTACATTTTCCATCCCTTCTGCCGCGCAGAAACGCGCACCTGCAAAGGGGAGGTCCATACTGATGTTCAGAACTTGCACACCGTCCATGGCATTGAGCTTTTCGGTGAAAGCGCGAACACTCTTCTGGCAAACACCGGTATCAATCGAAGGGAAGATGTTCAAAACAACCTTTTTGCCTGAGTAGTCGGACAAGGAGGCCGCGCTCAAATCTTGAGCCGTCAAGGTAAATGCGGGCGCAGTGCTGCCCACAGCGGGCAATTCGCCCACTGTCGTGCACGGGTTTCCGCCAAGTGTGATGTTCGCCATGGATGAGAAAAATTAATGAATGAATTGGGAGAGGCTGAAGCCGGAAAGCAAGCCAATGATGACAATAACCCAAAGAACCGTGGGCAATCGGTGGTCTTTTTGCAGCTCAAAGAGAATCGTGCTGGACACGTGCAGGAATATGCCCACGACCAAACCGCCGATGAATCCTTCCATGCCGGGGACATCCAAGGGCAAAAGGGTGCCAACCAAAGCGCCCAGTGGGGCGGCTAAACTCATACCGACGAGCGCTGCGAGGACTTGCCCGAAAGGAATCCCGCATTGCCGCAGCCAAAAGGCCAATAATGCGGCGATCGGCAGATTGTGCACACCCAGTGACAGCGCAAAGGCGAGTTGCTCGGATTCGGGCAAACGCAGCATGGGTATGCCCTCCACGACGGAGTGAATCAGCAGTCCGATATAGGCTGGCCAAGGATTGGGATCGTGGTGGTGGATGTGGCCATGCTCCAACCCTTTGGACCGGCTGTCCAAGGCAAACTGAAGGAAATAACCCAATACAATCCAAAGTCCCCAGGGTAGTGCTCGGTCTGGCTCGACATGGGCCAATTCCGGAATCCAGAGAAACACCGTGACAGCGAAAAGAAAGGCGCCTGAAAAGGCATTGCTTTTCGCTAACCAAGCACTCGGAATGGAACGGAAACCCGCCAGGGCACCTAAAAAAATAGGCGCCATAAGAATGAGCAGGGCAAGGACAGTGGTGGACATGCCGGCAAAGTTAGGTCATCGCCTTGTAGATGGACTGTGCTGCACCAAATACCACCACAGCCACCAGAATCCACCGCACATAGGGTTGCGCCTTGGGGATGCGAACGATGTAGCGTCCTCCAATCCAGGCTCCCAGCATAGAACCTAGGGCGAGAATTAAACCAGGCCGCCATTCGACCAGGCCGCTTTGGATGTAGAGGATTCCTGCGGGAAGGGCCAATACCAAGGCCATGAGTAGCTTGATCACATTGGCATCGCGCAAGCTCCATCGGTCGGCCAACACCAACACGGAGAGCATGAGGATCCCGATGCCCATTTGAATGTAGCCGCCATAAAAGCCAATTGCGAAGAATAACAGGGCACTTTGCCAGGGGCGCAGTCGCCGCAAAACTTCGGAAGGACCGCCCCATGCCTCAGGCTTCCAGAAAAGGGTCACCAGCATACCGACCATGACAATGGCTAAAGACCATTCCATGCCGTCGGCGCTCACCTGCGAGCCGAGCCATCCGCCTGCAAAGGATCCCAACAGTGTGGGAAGGATGAGCCCTTTTCCACGGTGTAAGAGGTAGCGCTTTCGTGCGCTGGGCCGAACGCTGGTGATGCTCGTAAAGGTTTGCAGAATGACGCCGACGCGGTTCGTGGCATTGGCCACCGCCCCATCAAGCCCCCCAAAGAGCAGGAGACTAACAGTGATCGCCGAGCCGTTTCCCGCCAACGTGTTGACGATGCCGGCGAGGCAACCGCCTAGAAAAAAAAGGAGATCCATTTCCCAGCTCATGCCCCCCAAAGATAGGGGAGGGTTGTACCTTTGAATGATTCCATTTTGACCATGAACAAAGCGTTTCTTACTCTTTCTTTTGCCGGATTTATTTGGGCGTGTAGCCCAGTGTCCGAATCTGAGACCCCGAATGCATCCCATCCGTTGCCGTATGAGTATGCGGCTTGGCTGGATACTATCGAACTCGGCGAAGAGCGGCTTTACACGCTGCGGTATACCTTAGTTGGAGGGGATACGGACACCTCGGTGGCCTACCGCATTCAGTTGTTTGCCAAGTCTTCCACGTCGGTGGACACCCTGGTGGAATACCTAGCTGCAGGAGATAGTCTCCACGGCGAATATGTCTTTGTAGACATGCCCGTGAGCCTTGGGCCTGCGGCCTTTTCTACATCGGTGCAACCTTTTTCTCCTGATGGCGAATAACCACCCCCCCGATGAGGTTTTCATCGCCAAAACCCTTATGGGTCTCGAAGATGTCCTCCGGGATGAATTGTTGAAGCTCGGGGCACGCGACCTCACGCCCATGACCCGCGCGGTCAAATTCAAGGGTGATTTGGGATTTCTTTACAAGGCCAACCTATGCTTGGGCACCGCGGCGCGAATTCTGCGCCCCATCAAATACATTGAAGTGACCACCCCGGAAGAACTACTGATGGGAGTTCAGAAAATCCCATGGGAGAAATGGTTCCATCCGGATAAAACCTTTGCCGTGTATGCCTCGGGGAGCCACCCTGCGTTCTCTCATACGGGGTATGCGGCCTTGGTCGTCAAGGATGGCATTGTGGACCGCTTCCGCATCAAAACGGGCAAGCGCCCCTCCGTCGACCGAGAGTTTGCCGACATCCGTATTGAACTGCACCTGAATAAACGCCATTGCACCGTGAGTTTGGACGCTTCCGGGGAATCCCTGCACAAACGCGGTTATCGCCAAGAGATGACCATGGCTCCCATGAGCGAGGTGTTGGCCAATGGACTCCTTCGTCTTACCGGCTACCGAGGCGATCGTGCACTCTATGATCCGATGTGCGGTTCAGGCACCTTGGCCATTGAAGCCGCCATCATTGCCGACCGCCTGCCGGCGGGGATCTACCGCAAATCGTTTGGATTCATGCACTGGTTGGACTACGACAAGGAATTGCATGCCACCATTGAAGCGGCCGCTTTGAAGCGAATTTCGGAATCTTCCATGCCCATTTTTGCGTCGGATATCGATCGACGTGCCTTGGATGTGGCCGAGACCAATGCCGTGGCTGCCCTGGTCGATGAGCGCATCACATGGTCGGTGGAGGCCTTTGAAAACACCCGGCCTCCGGCGGAACGGGGCATGCTGGTCATCAACCCGCCATACGGACGTCGTCTGGAAACCGATGTAGAGGAGACTTTCAGCCGCATCGGAGCGCACCTGCGAGCCCACTACGCCGGATGGACGGCGTGGGTCGTCATTCCGAGCGCGGCGGCGAACAAAGCGATTCAAATGAAGGCGACGCAGCGTATTCCCTTCCAGAATGGAGATTTGGATTGCATGTGGCAACAGTTTGATATTTACGCATCATGAAACATATTGGAGTGCTCACTTCGGGCGGAGATTCCCCCGGTATGAATGCCTGTGTCCGTGCCGTGGTACGCACGGCAACCCTCAACGGCATGGAAGTCACGGGTTTTTACCGGGGCTATGAAGGTTTGATGGAAGACGATGGTGTAGCCTTGACGCGCTACGACGTGCGCAACATTATTCACCGCGGGGGAACGTTCCTGCAAACGGCACGTTCTGCAGAATTCCGCACGCCCGAAGGCCGAGCCAAGGCTGCAGCTCACCTCCGCCAACGGGGAATCGATGGCTTGGTGGTGATTGGTGGAGATGGATCCTTCACGGGAGCCAAAATCCTCTCCGAGGAACATGGTATCGCAGTCATGGGCTGTCCAGGCACCATTGACAACGACCTTTTTGGTACCGATTACACGATTGGCTACCAAACCGCTGTGGACACGGCCGTCGAAGCGGTAGATAAGATTCGCGATACCGCCGCCTCCCACAACCGCTTGTTTTTTGTGGAAGTGATGGGCCGAGATGCTGGATTTATTGCGCTCCGCACGGGCATCGCTGCGGGAGCAGAAGGCGTATTAATTCCCGAAACGCCGACCGATTTGAATCGATTGGTGGCCTACCTCCAGACGGACTTTCAGAAAAAACGCCGAAGCGGGATCATCATCGTCGCCGAAGGGGACGATGGAGGTGGGGCCTACGATGTCGCCCAGAAAGTCCAGGCTCAGTTTCCTGATTGGGAAACGAAGGTCACTGTTCTCGGTCACACGCAACGTGGGGGCAAACCCAATGCCTTTGACCGCATTTTGGCGAGCCGAATGGGCCATGCCGCGGTGCTGGCATTGCATTCCGGCCGAAGCCGTGAGATGGTGGGTGTGCAAGGAAACCAAATTGCCTATGTTCCTTTGGAGCAAGCCATCAAACACCACGCGAGCATTTCGCCCTATTTGCTTGAATTGGTAGACGCCCTTTCCTAAGCGCCGATGTGGGTTGAGGTGATTCTCCCCGTTCCGGTCTACAGCACCTTTACGTATGTATGGGATGCTGCCCATCCGCCCGTTCCTGGAGTGCGCGTCCATGTTGCCTTTGGCCGGCAGCGATGTCTGATGGGGGTGGTGCGCTCTGTCCTCCATGAAGCACCTGCCATGCAGGCCAAACCCATCCTTCGCGCCATTGATACCCACCCGCGAATTCAAACCCAGCAGTTAGCCCTATGGGATTGGATGGCGCATTACTACAATTGTGCCATCGGCGAGGTCATGCAAGCTGCGTTGCCCGCGTTTTTTAAGGTAGATGAGGGGGAGGAGGGTCCATTCACGATTTCAGATGGCTCCTTGGCCCATTGGCGATGGGTTGGGCGCCGAAGTGACGAAGGGCAAATTGCCCATGTATTCGGCCAATTGGGCCGGGCCGTCAAGCAATCCGAAGCCTTGCTTCAATACTTCCAATGTGCCCTCACATGGCCGGAGCGGGCCGATGATTTTTACCCTTGGATCCCCCAAACAGCGCTGCAGGCTAATGGGGTAGATACCGCCCATCTTCGTGCGCTCCAGGAAAAGGGCATCTTGGAGAAAAGCATGCGCTGGGAATCTGAGGAGCATCTTCCGGATGTCGATGCGGCACTGGCAGATTTGTCCCCGGCCCAGCAGGCCGCCCTGGAAGAGGTCCAAGACGCCTGGGCAGAGGGAAAACCCGTCTTGCTTCGCGGAATAACGGGTAGCGGTAAAACGGAAATCTATGTCCATTTGGCGGCGCAAGCCATGGCATTGGGCCAGCACACGTTGATGCTTGTACCTGAAATCGCCCTGACCGCTCAACTCTACCGCCGGCTTGAAAAAGCGGTCGGACCGGGTCGCTTGGCGGTCTACCACAGCCAAGTTTCGGATAGCCAACGTCGGGATATTTGGGAAGCACTCGTCCGACCGGATTCCGCACCCCGTCTCATTTTAGCAGCGCGCTCAGGACTTTTCTTGCCCCTGGAACGCTTGGGTTGCCTGATTGTCGACGAAGAGCATGAAACCAGCTACAAACAGCACGATCCCGCCCCACGTTATCAAGGACGGGATGTAGCCGTTTGGCTCGCTCGGCATTTGGAGGCCGGTTTACTCCTAGGATCAGCTACGCCGAGCCTCGAAAGCTACCAGCATGCCAAGACAGGAAAATACCAGTATGTGCGCTTGGATGAGCGATTTGGGGCCTCGGTGCCTCCCCAGGTGGAGATGCTGTCGCTGGTGAAATACCAGGCCCTCCAGCACATGGAAGGCCCCTTTACGCGGCCGGCCGTCGAGGCGATGGCCCAGTCCCTTGAACAGGGAAAGCAGGCCCTTGTTTTTCAGAATCGCCGCGGATATTCGCCCTTTCTCACCTGCATGGCCTGTGGGTGGACCGAACCCTGTACCGACTGCGATGTGGCTGTGACCTACCACAAGGAATCAAAATCGCTGCGTTGCCATTATTGTGGCCAGTCGCGTACGCCCAGTGCCCAATGCCCAGCGTGCCAAAAGTCAGCCTGGCAATGGCGGGGGCTCGGGACCGAGCGGGTACAGGAAACGGTCGAAGAGCTCTTCCCGCAAGCCCGTGTGCTCCGCATTGATTCGGATAGCACCCGGAAAAAAGCCGCCATGACTCAGTTTGTCGACTGGCTCGAAAAGGGGGAGGTCGATATCGTGGTGGGGACCCAAATGGTGGGCAAGGGCCTCGATATTCAGGGCCTGGATGTGGCGGTCATCCTCCAAGCGGACAACGCTTTGCAGCTGCCCGATTTCCGGGCGCATGAACGCGCGTTTCAACTGTTTACTCAAGTCGCTGGCCGCACAGGACGTCGGGATTCCCCAGGGCACGTTTACATCCAAACAGCGACCCCGGAACATCCGGTTTTGCTCGCTGTGCAGGCAGGAGATTATGAAGCGATGGCCGACCAACTTCTACGGGATCGCCAGGCACACCATTATCCTCCATTTGTACGCATGATACGCCTCGAGATTCGGCATCGACGTGAGTATGTAGCCAGCCAGGCAGCGCATTACCTCGCGGATCAACTCAATCAAACCTTGGGGGGAGGGGTATTGGGGCCCGACGCGCCCGCAGTGGCTCGGGTCAAGAATGTTTACCTCCAGCACCTATGGCTCAAACTTCCTGTGGACCGAGGTTTGCCGACCACCAAAAAACGCCTCCGCCAAACGGTGGACCAATTGGCCTTTCATCCGGACTTTAAGTCGGTCAAGGTGGTGATGGATGTGGATCCGGCCTAGTCTGATCTCCCTCTTTTTCTGTACATTTCCTCTGCATTTTCAATGGACCTCAACCCTAAGCCCATGCGCAACTTTCTCCTTCCTCTGATGGCCGCGGGCCTTCTCTCAGCGTGCACCCCATCCACCTCGACGCATGAAAACACAGAATTGGCCGCTTACTTCGACCATACCGGCCGAGACGATGCCTGGACGGGCGGTGCGCGGCGTATTCCCATAGAAACCCCGCTCGGCACCTTCCATGTTTGGACCAAGCGCGTCGGGAATAATCCGACCCTCAAAGTACTTCTCCTGCACGGGGGTCCCGGTGCGACACACGAATACTTTGAATCGGCCGACAGCTATTTTCCCGGTGCCGGCATCGAATACTATTACTACGACCAGCTCGGTTCGGGAAATAGCGACAACCCCGAGGATACGGCACTCTGGAACATCGAGCGATTTGTGAGTGAGGTCGAGCAGGTGCGGATCGCACTCGGCCTGGATGCCAGCAATTTTGTGCTCATGGGCCATTCATGGGGGGGCATTCTCGCCATGGAGTATGCCTTGGCCCATCAAGAACATCTCAAGGGCTTGATCATTTCCAACATGGTCGCTTCGGCCCCGGAATACAACCGCTATGCCCAGGAGGTCTTGGGTCCCCAATTGCCCCCGGATGTCCTGGCCGAAATCAAAGCGCTGGAAGCCCAAGGGGCCTACACCTCTGAACGCTATCTCGGCTTGATCACCGAGAATTATTACCCGGAGCACGTGCTCCGTCGACCCTTGGATGCATGGCCAGAGCCGGTCAACCGCAGCTTTGCCAAACTGAATTATCCCCTGTATCTCTACATGCAAGGACCGAGCGAATTTGGCATCGTGGGTCAGGCCACCCTCCGAAATTGGGACCGCACGGCGGACCTGCCGCGCATCACGGTGCCCACGTTGGCCGTTGGGGCTGAATTTGACACCATGGATCCCGAAGGGATGCGGGCGATTGCGCAAGGGGTGCAGAACGGCAGTTACCTCTTTTGTCCCGGAGGTGGGCACATGGCGATGTACGATGCTGCCGACACGTACTATCCGGGCATCATTTCTTTCCTAAAAGGACTCTAAGGCTTATTCCCCGTAGATCCCCACATATCGGGTGGGCACACCCGTTTTCGAACTGACTTCGACACCTTTGGCCCCCCGGTACATGCCGGGTGAGTTGAAGGTCATGACGGCATGCCCTTCGGCATCCAAGCCAATAAGGCCACCTTGGCCAGCGTCGGCGTTGAGCACCTCGAAGAGGGTGTAATGCGCAGCTTCTGCCAGGTTTTTTTGGCCCCAAATCATCTGAGCATTCACCTGGTAGGCCACGGCTTCACGAATAAAGTATTCGCCGTGCCCCGTGCAGGAAATAGCGGCCCCAGCATCGTCGGCATAGGTGCCCGCCCCCAGAACGGGAACGTCCCCCACGCGTCCCCAGCGTTTGCCCATCATTCCGCCTGTCGAAGTACCCGCGGCGAGATGGCCTTGGGCATCGCGCACCACGACACCCACCGTCCCGCGTTTATGCTGTTCTGCCCATGCGGCGTACTGCGCATGGCGGCGGTGGGTCAAAAACGTATCGTTGGGCACAAGACCCATGCCTCGCTCCTGCGCAAAGGCTTCGGCTCCAGCACCCACTAAAAACACATGGTCGCTATGCATCATGACTTCATGGGCGAGGGCTGCGGGATGGAGAATATGCTGAAGACCGGCGACGGCTCCGGCTTGCTTGGTTTCCCCGTCCATCACGGAGGCGTCCAGCTCGGCCTGTCCCTCCGCGGTCACGACGGCTCCGATGCCCGCATTGAACAAACTATCGGATTCAAGCATGCCCAAAACCCGCACGACGACGTCCATACGCGATTCGCCCCGGGCCAAGGCTGCATAGCCCGAGTCCAGAACGCGCTCCAGGGAGGTGCGCACAAGTGTCTCCATAGCGGGGGTCATGTTTTCCCGCGTGATGACTCCCGCACCACCATGGATAACGATGGCAGGTCCATCAAATTGAAAATCGGGCTGGTGCGTTGGGCGTTGACTCCACCATTGATAACCGAAAATACCGAGGCCTATCACAAGGTAGACCCACCAAGAGAGACGTGTCTTCATAGACACGAATGTAGGTCCTAAGAGGCCTTGGGAGCGAGGGCTCGCCAAAGGGCTTCCTCGGGAAGGGGTGCGAGGACCTCGATGCGTTCTTGGCTTACGGGATGGATGAAGGAAATGCGGCGCGCGTGCAAGTGAATGCCTCCATCTGGGTTGGACCGCTTGGAACCGTATTTCAAATCGCCCTTGATCGGGTGGCCGATGGCTTGTAGCTGAACCCGAATTTGATGGTGCCGACCGGTTTCGAGATCAATTTCTACCAAGCTATAGCGGTCTCCTTTTTCGAGGATTTGGTAGCGGAGGATGGCTTCTTGGGCATCGGGGCGCTGGGAGACAAAACTTTTTTTGGTCTTGCCGTCGCGCACGAGGTGGTGGACCAAACGTCCGTTCGGCGGATCCACATGCCCCTCTACGATAGCCCAGTAGGTTTTTTGGATATCCCGGCCGGAAAAGACCGCGTTCATGCGAGCCAGGGCCTTGGATGTCTTGGCCAATACGACCAAACCCGAGGTGGGGCGGTCTAGCCGGTGGGGAAGGCCAATGAAGGCTTTGCCGGGCTTGCGAAAGCGGCGCGCAACATCCTCCTCCGCCCAATCTTTCAGACAACGGTCCCCCGTGATGTCCCCTTGAACGAGCATGCCGGCGGGCTTGCTCACAATGAGCAGGTGGTTGTCTTCCCAGAGAATAAGGGGCTCCTGCATCTTAGTAGCTCTCCGAATCGTTGGGGAAATCGCGGCTTTTCACATCCTGCACATAGGATCCAATGGCTGCGGGAATCTGCACGGCTAGATCCAAATACCGGCGGAGGAAGCGGGGAGAGAATTCGGTGTTCATGCCAAGCATATCATGCAGAACAAGCACTTGACCGTCCACATCGCCACCGGCACCAATTCCGATGGTCGGGATTTGGAGGGATTCGCTGACTTGCTTGGCGAGTTGCGCGGGGATTTTTTCCAAAACCAGGGCAAAACAGCCTGCGGCTTCCAGGGCCTTGGCGTCGGCCATCAACTGCGCGGCTTCGGCCTCCTCTTTGGCGCGCACGGCATAGGTGCCAAACTTGTAAATACTCTGCGGGGTCAGGCCCAAATGGCCCATCACAGGGATGCCCGAACCGACAATGCGTTCGATTGTGGACGCCACCTCATGGCCGCCCTCCAGCTTGACGGCATGGCCGCCGGATTCCTTCATAATGCGGATGGACGAGGACAAGGCCTCCTTGGCGTTGCCTTGGTAGGAGCCAAAAGGCAAATCCACCACCACGAGCGCACGGTCCACGGCGCGAATGACGCTGGATGCGTGGTAAATCATGTGGTCCAAGGTGATGGGCAGGGTGGTTTCGTGGCCGGCCATCACATTGGAGGCGGAGTCACCCACCAAAATGACGTCAATCCCCGCCTGGTCCACCAATTTGGCAAGGCTGTAATCGTAGGCGGTGAGCATGGCGATGCGCTCGCCGCGCTGTTTCATTTCGAACAGAGAGTTGGTCGTGACCTTCTTGTATTCCTTTTTTGCCGTAGACATGATTTCGAGGGATTTGGCTCAAAAGTACAACGCAGTTCGGTGGTATCTTTGAACGCTATGGTTGGTAAGAAGCTTTGGATCGCCCTCGCGGCAGTAGCCCTTTGGGCCTCCTGCGACAATACATTGGACGTTACGGCACCCTTTGAAAACGTGCCCATTGTCTACTGTACTCTGAATCCAGATTCGGATACACAGTATGTGCGGGTCGGTCGCGCCTATTTGGGCCAAGAGGGTCCCAATGGGGGCAGCGCTCACCCTGATAGCCTCTACTACCCGAATTTGCTCGCCCGCATCCAGGCCTTCAAGGAAAACGGGCAACTTGCCTGGGACAAGACCTTGGAAGTCACGTACGACACCCCCAAGGACTCCGGCCTATTTACCAGCCAAGGCCACCGATTGTACCGCCTTATCCTCCCTGGGTTCACCTCCAACTCGAACCGCCTGGATTGGGACTACAAGCTGATCCTCCAGAAAGATTCCGCCAGCCCTGTGTTGGCCACCGCGATCACGCCTATGGTGAATTCGGAGTCCTTCACCTTGAAAAAGCCGACGCCCATTGGCATTCAGCGGTTGAACATGACGTCGACCAAGGGCCAAGAGATTGAATGGAACCAAGCTAGGAATGCGCGCGCCTACCAGGGCTACATCGACTTTCTTTATATGGAGATGCCGGAACACCAGCAATCGGATTCTACGCGCCACACGGTGCGCTACCGCTTGCCTTACCAGCTAGGCAGTACACTCAATGGCGGAGCGACCAGCAAAACGACGCTCACCTACCAAGAGTACTACCAGTTCTTGGCGGAATCCTTGCCCATTAAGCCTGGATACATCCGCTTTTTCCGTGGGTTCACGCTGCACTTGACGGCCGGCACGGACGATTTGGCGACCTACATATCCGTCACGCAGCCCTCTAACACCATCCTCCAGGATCCGCCCTTTTATACGAATGTTCAGGGTGGGGCAGGCATTTTTGCGAGCACGGCCAGCTTGGATCGCCCTAATTTGGGCTTGGCAGACCGCTCCTTGGATAGCCTCGTTTTTGGCAAATTGACATGCAGCCTGCGCTTTGCCAAAGCCAGTTTCCTGGATACGCTGACATGTAACTGACATTTTGTCTCGCTTGAGGCTTTGGTACGGGGTTTGACCTTACGAGGCCAAATTCACGAATAACTCAAGCATTCAACATGGGTAAAATCATAGGAATTGACTTAGGCACCACCAACTCGTGTGTGTCCGTCATGGAAGGCAATGAAGCGGTGGTCATCCCCAACGCCGAAGGCAAGCGAACCACCCCATCCGTCATTGGATTTGTGGAGGGCGGAGAGCGCAAAGTCGGAGACCCCGCCAAGCGTCAGTCCATCACCAACCCCAAGAAAACGATATTCTCGGTCAAGCGCTTCATGGGCGAATCGTACAGCAACGTCGCCAAAGAAGTTGGCCGTGTTCCCTACGAAGTCGTCAAGGGCGATAACGACACCCCCCGCGTGGTGATTGATGACCGCCAATACACGCCGCAAGAGCTTTCGGCCATGATCCTTCAGAAAATGAAGAAGACCGCCGAAGATTATTTGGGCACGGATGTAACGGAAGCCGTCATCACGGTTCCCGCCTATTTTAACGATGCACAGCGTCAAGCGACCAAAGAAGCGGGCGAGATCGCAGGTCTTCAGGTGCGACGCATCATCAACGAACCCACGGCAGCCGCCCTGGCTTATGGCATCGACAAGCAGAATCGCGACATGAAAATTGTTGTGTTTGACTGCGGTGGCGGTACCCACGACGTGTCCATCCTGGAGTTGGGCGACGGCGTTTTTGAAGTAAAGTCAACCGACGGCGACACCCACCTTGGTGGCGACGATTTTGATGACCGCATCATCAACTGGTTGGCCGAAGGGTTTGAAAAAGAGGAAGGCATTGACTTGCGCAAAGACGCGATGGCCCTCCAGCGCCTGAAAGAGGCTGCAGAGAAGGCAAAAATTGAGTTGTCAAGCACAACGAGCACCGAAATCAACCTCCCCTATATCACGGCTACAGCAAGCGGTCCCAAGCACATTGTGAAGACCATGTCGCGGGCGGACTTTGAGCGCCTTGTGGCCGACTTAATCGAGCGCACCATTGCTCCCTGTAAGTCTGCGTTGAAAAACGCTGGCCTATCGACGGGCGACATTGACGACGTCATCTTGGTCGGTGGTTCTACCCGAATCCCAGCCATCCAAGACGCCGTGAAGAAGTTCTTCGGCAAGGAGCCCAACAAAGGGGTGAACCCCGACGAGGTAGTGGCCATTGGTGCCGCTATCCAAGGCGGCGTGCTCGCTGGCGACGTGAAGGACGTGCTCTTACTGGACGTGACGCCTTTGTCTTTGGGTATTGAAACCATGGGCAGCGTGATGACCAAGTTGATCGAAGCCAACACGACCATTCCCACGAAGAAGTCTGAAGTATTTTCTACGGCGAGCGACAACCAGCCCAGCGTAGAAATCCACATCTTGCAGGGCGAGCGTCCCATGGCCAAAGACAACAAGACCATCGGGCGCTTCCACTTGGACGGCATTCCCCCCGCCCCCCGCGGTACTCCTCAGATTGAGGTCACCTTTGACATCGACGCCAACGGCATCCTGAACGTAAGCGCCAAGGATAAGGCCACCGGCAAAGAGCAGAAAATCCGCATCGAGGCCTCTTCCGGCTTGAGCCAAGAGGAAATCGAGAAGATGAAGAAGGAGGCCGAGGCCAATGCCGACGCGGACAAGGCTACGAAAGAGCGCGTTGACAAGCTCAATGCAGCGGATCAGATGATTTTCCAAACGGAGAAGCAACTTGGCGAGTTTGGCGACAAACTCGGTGATAAGAAGGGCGCGATTGAGGAATCCTTGGAGAACCTCAAGAAGGCCCATGCCTCTCAAGAAATCACGGCAATCGATGCAGCCATGGAGCAGATCAATGAAGCCTGGAAAAATGCTTCAGAGGAGATGTACAAGGCACAGCAAGAAGCCGGGGACGGCGGTCAGCCTGGACCAGATGCTTCGGCAGGTGGTGGTGCAGACGACGTGACCGACGTAGAATTTGAAGAAGTCAAGTAAGCGCCCCGCGCGGACTTCTGGAAACGTGAAGCGCGGCCCCTCGGGGTCGCGCTTTTTTTGTTTTAGGTTTTGGTATGAGACCGCGTATAAGCAGTCCGCCAATAACGCAAAGGCTTACTTCGCCTTTAATGCCCCGTATTTGAGGATGCAATAAATCGCACGAAATCCATCCTTCCAGCCAATTTTCTTGCCCTCTTCAAAGGTGCGCCCGTAGTAGGAGATGCCTACTTCGTAGATGCGGACCTTGGGGATGCGGGAAATTTTGGCCGTCACCTCGGGCTCAAAACCAAATCGCTTTTCGGTCAAATGCAGGGATTGAATCATCTCGCGCTTAAAGAGCTTGTAGCAGGTTTCCATATCCGTGAGGTTCAAATTGGTGAACATATTGGAGAGGAAGGTGAGGAATTTATTGCCCAGCGAATGCCAGAAAAATAAGATGCGGTGCGGGTTGCCGCCCATAAAGCGCGATCCATAAACGACGTCGGCTTGGCCCGCTAAAACGGGCTGCAGGAGCAGGTTGTATTCCTCGGGATCGTATTCGAGGTCTGCGTCTTGAATAATCACGTAATCGCCCGTGGCCTGAGCGATACCTGTATGCAGGGCCGCGCCCTTGCCTTGGTTGACCTTGTGCGCATGGTATCGGATAGGCAGGGCAGGATGGCCCGCCGCCCAGGCCTGAATAGCTGCTTCGGTGTCATCCTTGGAGCAATCGTTCACAATAATGACTTCTTTGGTCCAGCCGCCAGGCAATTGCACGGCGAGGACTTTGTCCAAGATAAAGTGGATCGTGGGCCCTTCGTTGTAGGCGGGGATGACAATGCTAAGTACAGGCATGGGGGCAAAAATAGGGGTTTTGCACCCTACCTTGTTTGTATGAATGCCGTTCTGCCGCTCGAACCGCGCTGGGTATCCTTTGATGCCGGCCACCTAGACGATTTTCCCGAGTCAAGCCCTGCGAACTTTTTGGATCGCAGTCCTGTGGGCCGCGTCCATTGGCTCAATTTTCGGGGTTATCCGGAGGAGTCCGCTTGGTTGCAATGGCGCGAGGCACTTGGGCTCAATCCACACATGATGATGGACGCCATCGATGCCAAACAACGCCCCTTGATGGAGGAATATCCGGAGGCCTTGTTCTTGTCCGCCAAGAGCATTGTCAAACGCAAGGGATCCCGGGTGAAGCTGGAACACATATCCTTCATCCTGACCAAGGACTACGTTATTACGGTGCAGCAGAAAGTTCAGGACCGCTTTGAGGCTGTGTGCACCCGCATCCAAGAGGGTAGAGGCATCGTGCGTCAACGCCCTGTGGACTACCTCGTATACCGCCTTTTGGAAGCCGTCATTTTGCCCTATGGCGAGGCCTTGAGCCACATGGAGGATCAATTGGACGCTCTGGAGCAGGGGGTCGTTCACGAACCCAGTCCGGCCGTCATGACCCAAGTGCTCCAGCTCAAGCGTGATTTAACTCTTTTGCGCCGCGCCTTGATTCCAATGAAAGAAGTATTAGGCAATATCGAAACCTCGGCCTTCATCAAGGTCGAGCACCATCCCTATTTCCGGGATGTACGGGATCAAGCCATGCAATGCATCGACCGCATGGATTCGCTTCGGTCTATGCTCGATTCGCTGGAGTCTTTGTACTTGTCTAGTGTGGGACAGCGGACGAACGAAGTCATGCGGGTGCTGACCGTGTTTAGCGCCATTTTTCTGCCCATTACCTTTTTGGCTGGCCTGTATGGGATGAACTTTCAGAATATGCCCGAAACAGAAACCCAGAACGGTTACTTCATCGTGCTCGGTATCATGGTCACTTGTGTGACTGGGATGCTTTGGTGGATGCGCCGCAAGGGCTGGATTTAAGCCTTGCGAATGCGGAAGCCGATCAAGGCCCACGTGGCATTGATCAGCGGACTCAGCCAGTTGAAAAAGGCGTAGATCGCATAATCTGCTGCGCTGACGTGCAAGGTGGCGTATTGGTAGGCCCCACAGGTATTCCAGGGCACCAGCACAGAGGTGACGGTCCCGCTGTCTTCGAGGGCGCGTGAGAGGTTTTCTGGCGCGAGGCCACGGTCTTCATACGCTTTGCGGAACATTCGGCCCGGGACGACAATGGCCAAATACTGGTCTGCCGCCGTCGCATTGAAAAAGCCACAAGTGACCAAAGTGGCGACGATCAAGCCTGCTGTCCCATGCGCCATGCGCAAAAAGAGTTCGGTAATGACTTCCAAGAAGCCCGACGCGGCCAGCGTTCCGCCAAAAGTCATGGCGCAGATGATCAGCCAAATGGTGCCTAGCATGCCCGCCATGCCACCTGATTCCATCAAATCGTTGAGCAGGGGATTGCTCATGGCGATCTGCGTATCGCCATAGGTGCTGATAAAGAGCTGCTGGTAGATGTGTATCCAATCAAAGCTGTCCACGCCCAAGCGCTCGAGCGTCAAATCTACAAGGAGGTCATACTGGAAGAAATACGCCGCGAAGAGTCCCGCCAAGGTTCCAATTCCCATGGCGATGATGGCGTCCACTTTGTAAATGATTAGACCGATGCTCAGGGCGGGTATAAGCATGAGCCATGGACTGATGGTGACGCGCGCACTCAGTTCTTCGGTGAGCAGGTCCAAGTCGCTGAGACTGCCCCCACTTCCGTTCATGCCCAAAAGGCTAAAAGCAATGAGGGTCAGAACAATGGCTGGCCCGCTGGTAAGCGTCATGTACCGGATGTGCGTCATCAAATCCGTACCGGCCATGGCTGGGGCCAAATTCGTTGTATCCGAGAAGGGCGACATCTTATCGCCAAAGTAGGCCCCTGAAATCACAGCCCCGGCGACCATGGCCGAGGAGAATCCCATGCTTTGGCCCACGCCCATGAGGGCAATGCCTACGGTCGCGGTGGTTGCCCAAGAGGAGCCAGTGGCCAAGCTCACAACGGCACAGACAACCACGGTCGCGGGAAGAAAGATACTCGGCGAAAGAAGGTCCAATCCGTAGACAATCAGGGTGGGGATGATGCCTGATATCAGCCAACTTCCTGCCAAGGCGCCCACCATGAGCAAGATGAGAATGGCCTTAGAACTGTCTTGGATGTTGTGTTGAATGCCGTCCCACAGCGTTTGGGCCTTCACCCCCGTAAGGGCCGCCAAACCGGCCGTTACCCCTGCGGCAGCAAGAAGAATCAGTTGGTTGCTTCCGTCCAAACTACTATCCCCAAAAATGCGGACGTTGATCGCGAGGGCAAGAATGAGGAAGAGGACGGGAAGGAGGGCGAGGAGGAGGCCGGGTTTCTTAGCGTTCATGGCCTACAAGGTACGCATCG